>OAWH01000004.1_pt1 | contig 279146 bp, 275 predicted proteins | sample 1476611 | NCBI WGS metagenome assembly OAWH01 (sample SAMEA2580164, study PRJEB22360) | human gut metagenome | biome: human gut; feature: human-associated habitat; material: faeces | place: Denmark | collected 2008/2010
CTTTAATCTCCTCCAGTATTGCATCGGTGATATCGGATACATCGATGCTGGCCTGCCCGCGCACCCATTCTGTGTACCCTGATTCGTTGCCGCTGCGGTCCACCAGCTGAGCGCGGTACCAGAAAATCTGCCCAGCCTTAAGGCCCATCTGCTGATACTTGCGCTGCGGATAGGGTACGTCTGCCAGCAGCATCGCATCGTCCTCGGTACCGGTCAGGCTGTACTGAATTTCCGTCTTCAGCGTGTCGTCGGTGTTCGCCGGGAATCCCCAGCTCAGCTCAATACCGAAAACCACATTATCAGAAGCGATGAAGCCGACCGGTTTCGGCGGATTGCCCACTTTACCCGTAAGATTTACTTCTGATGATGTCGCCCATACTGATGAAACGTCGCTGGCGTTCGCCGCCCTGACACGGACCAGATAGCGACCCGAGTAGATACCCTGCACTTCAAAGCCGAGAGAAGACGTTCGAGGCACACTAATCCAGTTGCCGCTGTCACGCCGCCATTCCGCCTCGTACGCAACTGCACCCTGAACAGAATCCCAGGCAACGCGCATAGTGGTAATCGCAATGTTCTGGTTAACCGTAGAGTAACTGTCTACGACAATATTTCCTGGGGGAGCCTGAACCCCCGGTGGAATGACACTGACTGGCCGCTCGTCCAGTCTTGCGCCGGTATCAACAGCGGAATAGATATCAGGGTTGTAAGTCGTCCCGGTGACCTCGAAAGTACCGTCGTTGTTGTCCCGCGTTCCCGTAACACGGAAAAGCGCTATAAACAGATCGTCAGAGTCCACACCCCAGTTACATTCAGCCTCCGGCGTTTCGCTGTAGGGTGTGGTGACAGTGACTGTGTTTCCGTTAACGGCCTGGACGGTTCTGGCCTGAGCTGTGCCTGACGGAAGATTCAAAAACAGCCTGTTACCGGCTTTCACATCAGCAGCGCGATCGAGGGTTATGTTGCGGCCGTTAACCGCACTCACCCTGCCGCCGATAGTTCTTCCGGCCAGCTCGTTAGCAGCCACGCCGATCACCTCACCAACAGGGGGGACGTCCATGCCTGTGCTGAAGGTCACCACCTCGCCGATACCGTTGGTAAGCAGCGCCCAGCGCCCCCGCCGGTTTGCCTCTGACTGCCTGGTGCAGCCGATCGCAGTCATTTCGAGCTGACGATAATCGAAGCGCATGGCCAGATCGTTATCGTAAACAGGCTCAGGCGTGTCTTTATAGTGGTTGGCAGGGTCTGACCAGTTCACCAGCGCGGCAGTGTTTCGGGTGGTTTCACTCGGATCCGCAAAGGTAAACTTTCCTTCAACAACGCTGGCGTGGTTATAGATGTGCCACACATCCCGTGGCATATCGGCCAGGACATACATCTTATTGTCGCCCCAGTACGTCATGCCGCGAAATATACCCGCCAGATCACGAAGTACGGTCCAGGCGTCATTACGGTCCTGGATATAAACGTTGCAACGAAAACGAGGCTCCGTCCCGCTGCCGCCCTTGCCGTCTGGTACCAGTTGATCGCAATACTGGGCGATGCGATAAAGTTCCCATTTGTCTATCTGAGTCGCATCGATTCTTTGACCCAGCCCGAAGCGCTCGTTCAGAATGATGTCGTAATAAATCCAGGCAGGGTTATCCGTCCACGCCCATTTAAATACGCCCTCCCATGCACCAGAATAAGTGCGGGTTTCGGGATCATAAGTATCAGGTACACGGATGATTCGCCCTTTCGGATTGCACACAACCTGAGGAATGCCATTAGGGAACTGCTTTGCGTCAAACTCTACATACAGCAGCGCTGTGTTAACGTAGCGAAGTTTGGCGTCAATAATTTCAGTAACGGCCACAACGCGCATGGTGTCGACGATATTCACGCTCGTGGAATCCGGCGTGATTCTGCGAACCCGCAACTGCCATCCAGTCGAGGCTTTCGGAAGATTGACGCGGTGACTGCGCTCATAAAGCGACGTGGTTTTGTCATCAACAGCACCGTTAACCACCGTTTCATACGGCCCGCCATCGACCGACAGATCGATAGCATACTCGACGCGGGTGCCGACTTTATCACCGTTGTTTTTCTGGAGTAAAAGAGTTGGCCATCCCAGACGAATTCGCAGCGCAGAGAGCTGCGTGTTGGATACCGCGCGCACGTACGGCACAGCCTGTTTCAGCTCGTATGAAACCTGAAGTTCGTTTTCAATGCCGGGGAAGCCCTTAATGTAGTCCTGGTCCTGAGTACCGGAACGGAACTCGTATTTTACATTATTGAAATTGTAACTTCCGTCGGCGTTCTGGAGAGGGGTGTATGAAGATGAGTCGCCAAGGAAAATATTTTTACCATCAAGCCCGCCGGCGAACTCCCCCTCCCCAAGAGCAATCAGCACCTTTGCCCTTGCAATGGACTGAATGCTGTCTGGTGCCTCAACAGGCGTACGGGTCTGATTGCTGCCACCTTTGCCGCGGCCTTTGATGATTGTCGTCGTCATATCGCGTCCATAAAAAAAGCCACCGTCAGGTGGCATGCAGTACGTGGTTTGGTTTATTGCTGATCTTCTGCATAAACCCCGGCGGATATAATTGCGCCGCCAATTTCCCGTTGCCCATAAAGCAGGGGAACGGGATTGCCAGATGCTGTCGTGTTAACGGGACCACCAAACGCATAGGAGGGTTTGTTATCAGGTTCCTGACGCATTCGCAGACCTGAAACCTGAGGAGAGAGCATCTGCACTACACCGCCAACGGCCATTGCGGCACCAACGGAAAACATGAGGTTACTTGCTGCGATACTAACTCCCGGCATCCATATTGCAGCAGCGACCAGAGCCGTTCCGAGCAACGCCTGGAAAACTCCAGCTCTTTTACTGCCCCTTATCACAGGGATTATTCTTAGCTCATCACCCGGCCCCAGGATCTCAAACTCTTCATGCCCGATATTGCGACGATCCCGGAAAATAACAAAATCCAGTCCCTTTGCCCGAGCTTCACGCAGATAAGCATCAAAGCCGTCAATGGTGTTAGAAAGTGCCCCGAACACTTCGCTGGCCGACGTTAGTGCGCGGCGATGTGTCCTGCCAAATCGCTGAGCCATTGAGCCGCTGAGTTTGATAACGGTTTTTCTTTCCATTACATCAAATCCTTATAACGCAGAATTTTGATGGTACGGTCACGGTAATAGCCACCGTAGGGAATACGCTGGCTTAGCTGGCCATACATGTGATGCAGTAGCATGTTGCCATCAAGCAAAATCCCGGCATGGTTCGGGACGGTGGACTGAACCTGCATGATAACCATGTCACCTGGCTGAGCGGGACCGTCGTACTCACGAAAACCGCATTCCTGCCAGTTGTCCATATAGAGGTTTTCACCCTGCTCCCACCAGTGGCGATCTACGCTGTAGTTGGGCAGTTCAATGCCGTGTTCGATGCGGAAATAGTCCATGATGAGAGACCAGCAGTCTGCATATCCGAGAACAAACTGGCGCCCTGTGAGGGGTCGGTCTCCGCGAGGCATGACGGTGCGAATGTCGCCCTCCGGCCACGATGCAATAATCCACGGCAGTTCCGTGGCATCACACATCAGCATGTCGAGCTCGCTCGGTTGGGTTGTTGCCCCGTCGCCGGGGTGACTGTGGACAATCGCCACCACAGTTCCCTGCTCTTCGGCGGCCGCATAATCCTCAGGATTGAGTTCAAATTGCTCAGTCGGCGACTCAGCATTATTTTTGCAGGGGATGTATTTTTCCACCCGCCCCATCTGAATAACCACGCCACAGCACTCCTCGGGGAAGGATGCGGCGGCATGCGCCAGAATGGCGCTAACTGTTTTGTCGCGCATGATTATCCTCTCAGAAGTGAAGCGCCGGGGAACCCGCCATAATCCAGCTGTTCATTCTCTCCGAAGCGAGGTTTACAGCCCGTTGACAGCAATCCGGAGCAAACATCCTGTGAAGGGTCGTCCACCCGGTTGCCGTCTTTATCGAACCAGCCGTTTTGCCCGGCGTAGGTGCAGCCGTTCCCTGTTTTGTACCAGCCCCGCATGCACCACGTGCACATTGGCTGAATTTGCCGAGTCGGAATGAGTTGCCCGCGCAAATCGGCTGGACTGGAAAGCTCAAACTCTACGGTTTCATCGTCTGATCCTGATTTACGGTCGATGTAATAAACCTGTTTGCGCTCCTCGTTGGGATTCGCAGTTGGGTTCCCGTCAGGAAAATTTCTTGCGTCCAGGTAGTGGGCGAAGGTGTCATGGATGATCACCTTTGCCTTAGCCATCCCCTGAAATCTTCGGCACAGCGCGCCAATCGTGCCGCTGATGTTTGCAACGGTGAGAGACGGCCGTGAACTCTGGCCGTCACTGCTGACAGATATGCCGGTCAGTTCATACGGCCACGCGCCATACTCCTGCCCCTGCCACCACACCGACTTCGGCTCAAGTTTTGACTCGTCGCCGCCTGCGGCGATGATTTCCGCCTCGGTATGGGGGATTGTCTCGTTGTGAAAGCGAAGAATACCCGCACCGAACGCTGAGCCGTCCACCTCGATCAGGCGGACGCGCTTACCCGGTTCCAGTTTCTGGACATCAGATGAAATACTCATGGATGGTATGCCTGTATGAATGTGCTGCTGAGGGTGTATTTTTTGTTGCCGTGGGTAGATATCTGGAAGGATTCCGCGCGCCATAAACCTGAAGGCTCAAGCGGCGGCTTCCAGATAAATGACTTCCACCCTGTATGTCTGTTCAGAAAGTTTTTAATGGCCTGAATGTAAGCCTCGTCGCCGGTAAAGCTCACGCTCCACTGAGGTGTTACCGGGTTGATGCCGTCCCCGGCCACCTGTGTATAGCCATCGCCAAACTGCGCCTTTCGGGTACGAAAACTTGTATCAACCTGAGAGGCAACCTTTGGGCACCAGCTGAAGGTTTCGACTGCCATGGTTAAACTCCCTTGATTAATCGCCACAGAGGCGAGCCCGGCATGCTGGCCTGTTCGTTAATGACACCAGTGATGGCATCCTTAAGCTGCCTGCCTGCTGCTCCGGCAGTACCCTGACTGGACGCCTGTGGAGATCCGCCCTGAATATTGATATCGCCGAAGTTAACTGAAGGCACACCGCCAGAGACCTGTGGCATCCCCACTGCGCGAACAGCAAGATCACCATTAGGTGCCCGCGTGAGTGGCATAATGGCTTCAGGACCTGCCTCGCCGAAAATGCCCGCACCTTTGGCAAAAGCAAACAGCTGAGGCGTCTGAAAAACGCCATTGCTGTAAGCGCTCAGGGACGGAGAGTCGTAAACATTACCCTTCGCATTAAAGGTAAAGTTCGCGCCGGCATTCTGAATAGCGGTACCGCTGCTGGCGGTTGCGGCTGACGAGGCGCCAAAACTGAACAGTGATCCAATTGAGCTGACGCCATTAGCAACAGCCATGTTCACCAGAACGTTCTGGATAATCTTCAGTACGCTAACGCCCCAGTCCTTCCAGCTGTCAACGTTGCCATTGAGCATGTCGGTGATCGTGGTGACCGCGCCACCCATGGCCTGCTTCATGCCGTCAGCGGCCATGGAAGAATAATCAGTAGCTTCGTCCACCCAGTTCGCATAACCCTCAGACAGTCCCGTCATCCAGTCGTCACGCTGCGCATCAGAAGCTGCGTAATATCCCTCCTGGTCGCGCAGGCGCTCTTCGAGGTAGCGCTTATTAAGTGCCAGCCCCTGCTGATAGAACGTCTCGTCGATTTCACCAGCCTGACGCTGGCGGAGAAGATCGGTATTCTTCTGCTCAAACTCCTTACGCAGATTGAACTGCTCCTGAAGTCTTTCACGGAACCTGGTTCCCTGCCCATATCCCAGCAGTTGCGCTTCATTGGCTGCGCGGGCGCTGGCGTTACTGTCGGCAAGGTTGGCTTCGTAATTTCGCAGTTGCTCACGTAATTTAACCTGGTCAATCAGCGCAGCATTCTGCAATACCGTCTTTTTCTGGGCTTCTGTCAGAGAAGCAAGTTCGCCCTGGCTGACCTGGTATTTAACCTTCGCCAGTTCAGTATTCTGGCCTTGCAGGGCAATCTGCTCTTTTTGCTGCTTGATAAGGCGCTTATACACATCCTCGGTTTTCTCGCCTTCGGTTTTACCGCCCTTCGCCTTAGGTTTGTTGGCCTCATTATTCCGCCATTCAGCAAGACCGTTATTAATCAACTCCTGACGGCCTGTCTGGAATTGCGGATCACTGGTTAATCCCAGGTCATCGGCTGCATAACTCAGTCGCAGGCGCTCTTTTGCTTCCCCCTTCAGGCGTGACAACTCCAGATCCCGGCGGCTCTTTTCGAGGGCATCGGTTTGCTTTTTGTCGAGGTCGGCCTGAGGAAGCCTGAGCGGGACGTTAGCCAGCCCTTGCCGGGCCATCAATAGCTGATTTCCCAGACCCAGCAGACGGTTAAATTCAGTATGCTGACCATTCATCATGATCATCGATTGATATACCGCATTCTGTCGCCAGGCTTGTTCGCGTATTAAATCATTACGACGCCGCTCAATTTCTTCGAGAGCCTGCTGTATGCCGCGAGATTTATCTCGCATACCATTTAACGTCCCCTCTTCAACAGCGAGCTGATCTGTGGCGATGGCAATAGCTCTTAAAATATCCGCATCGTTAACGCTAGTTATACCTGGCTGTCCACGGGCTGAGTTCAACTTATCAATTTCATCTTTTAAATTTCGGACTTTTTTGGCTTGCTCATCAATCAGACGATTTTGCTCTACCAGAGCACCAACAGTCCTCCCCCTATTATCGTCTGTTTCAGACAAAGACATGCGGTAAGTTTTTTCTCGTATCTCGTCGATTTGACTGGCATATTCCTGAGCAGAACGCCGAGCCTGCTCCTGATTTTGATACATCGCATACCAGGCTCCCGCTCCCAGCATCACCAGACCCGGCACGCCGCCAATCAGGCCAAGCGCACCACTCATCAGGCGAGTACCGACAGATGTTACGCTATTGAGATTGCTTTGAGTCGAAACGCGGTTTGCGAGGTTCCGGCTTAATGAAGCCTGGGTCGCGGACAGACGCCTTTCAGCAATAGCTTGAGCATCAGCGTTTTTAGCTGCCACCAGCCCTGCCTGCGCGCGCTCAAGAGCAGTTCTGGCCCTGACTTTTTCCGTAGCGGTGCCACTTGCAAGAGCGGTTGTCAGTCTGGCTTGCGCTGCTGTAACTTTTGCCTCTGCTGCCGCAATTTTCTCTTGCTGGGCGGCCTGAACATCTGCGCTTCGCGATCGCTGAACAGCCTGCTGGGCTCGATAAACTTCTGCCCTTGAAGCTGCAACAGCAGACTGAGCCGCTTTATCCTGCGCAACAGCAAGTGCAACCTCTGACTTAGCCGCTGAAATTAGCGCACCTGTTGCACTCGTGGCGCTGGTTACAACTCCGCTTAGGTAGCGAGCCAGCCCCACGCCAACAAGCGCCCCAGCGACTGTTGTAATTGTTGACATATTGTCAGCAACGTCACTCAGCGCGCCGCTCACTGCTGATGAGGTAAAAGAATCAAGCGTCTGGGCAACATTATCCAATCCGCCAGACAGCGCATCAGTAGCACCGGTTGCCTGGTTTACACCGCCCACCCAGGCCATGAATGAGTTAGTTACTTTTTGAAGGGACCCAGAAACCGTTTGTGGCATGCTGGCAAATTCGCCCTGCAACGCTCCTAACTGGCTCATTAAAGCTGGGACAACCTTATCAATCGTAAGCTGTCCCTGGTCAGCCATGCTCTTCAGGTCTTTGCGGGCCACGCCCATTCCCGCAGCCAGAGCGCGGATTACCCGATCACCGGCTTCGTTAACGGCATTAAATTCTTCACCACGAAGAACGCCTTGTGCGAGCGCCTGGCTGAATTGAGTGATAACAGAACTCGCTTCCTGGGTGTTAGCCCCAGAAAGTTTGAGGCCGGTAGAGACAGCTTCTGTAATTTTCAGAACTTCGTCAGAGCTATAACCGTACTCGCGCATTGAGGCTGCTGCGCGGGAAAAAAGGTTTGCGTTATCTGAAAATGCCGTGCCGGTTCTTTGGCTGATTTCCATTAACTGACGCTGTGAAGCGGCAAAATCATCAGCAGAAGATGATGCCTGTTTGAGACGAGCGTTTACGGAGTTCCATTCATCAGCAATCTGCACAATTTTACCCGTTGCAAAGGCTGCCGTAGCTGCGGCGGCAGCCCTTCCAGCAGATGCAAATCCGGCGGTCAAATCAGAGAGCGCCCTTTCGCTCTCTCTGGCAGCAGCAGCGGCCTGCCGACCGCCATTTTGCATGGTTCGGTAATAATCCTGCCCCATGCGTGAGGCGCGGGAAATTTCCGACTGGAATGACTGCGAGTTAGCGGAAATTTTGATTATTAACTCACGTAATGTTGCCATCAATTTTCTCCAGGCGAAAAAAAAAGCCCATCAACGGGCTTTTTGTTGTGATATAAACCTCATGGCTTGTCTAAAAATTCTCTCAGAGCTTCCGATTTATTGCATGAATCTTTATTAATCGTCATCCCTGCCTCTTTTTGCTTTTGACAGAAATAGTAGTAATCATCGTTTGTTTTTATATAGCCCATGAATTTAAAAAAAGCCTTTTTACACAATTCAGGATTTGCATGATCAGAGCAAATCGTAGACGTATAGCTTTGCAACTCATTTGGTTCTAATGGAGCCAGTGTTTGAGTTGCATTTGAAACACAACTGAAACCAAAAAATAATACAAATAAGACTAGTTTTTTCATTGCCTTCACCAAATCATTAAAAAAAATAATCCTATTATTTTGTAGTTCATTTGTCACTGAGTTGCAGCTGTAAGTGCAGCTTCAAGCCCTGCAAACGGGTCCTTCGGTTCTGATTGCTCATCGCCACCCCATCGCAGGATCGCATCGTCCAGCGGTACTTTTGCCCCCTGAGAGCCGTAGATGGCAGAGACGAGCTGAGCTGCCTGAATGTCACCACGAATATCGCCAACCGGACTTTGCCTGTCGTACTCAATCCACATCAGAAGCTCGCTTGCCGTCATATTCTGCCGAAGCTCTGAGAGCGTGCGCCCCATCCGGAGCGCAAGCGACATCAGAAACTTTACGCCGGGGGTTGAGACTTTTCCCGCGCTTCGTCCGCGTTGTTGATCAGGTCAAGCGCCTGTTTGAGCAGTCGTGAATGGACGGGGCCGTAGGTTTCACGTACCTGCTCTTCTTCGTCTACGCTGAATACCGGTTGCTTATCGGTGTCGCACAGAACGTCAATGAAGAGCACCACGTCAGCGCAAAGATTACGGTGTGCCTTTTCCGATACCGACACATTTTCATCATCAGCACCCGCTTTCACCACTTCCTGCCAGCGCAGCCAGGCTTCACCTGACGGCTCACGGAGAACCACTTTGACGCCCTCCCACTCAGGAACGGCGACCGTCTTATGACGAAATCCCGACATCTTAGCCAGGGCGAGATTTTTAATATTCTTCATGAGACCTCTCAGGAGCCAGACTCGATGTTTTCAGGCTTACCTTTCAGGCGCAGGGAGAACGTTGCCGCCACTACGCCGTTGGTACCGGAAGACCAGGTGTGCTGGCGGATTTCAGCCAGGAACTTAAAGCCCTTGCCGGAAGGGAAGATCACCTGGAAAGCGTAGGTCGTATCGTTGCCATACGCTTCACGCAAGGCGTCCTGCGCCGGATTCTTGTAGAAGTTTCCGGACAGGGAGATTTCTGACGGAGAAGGCAGGCCGTTAATGTTCTCCTGCTCTTCTGAGCAAAGCGTTGTTACGTCGATATCCTGCTTCTGACCACCGGTGAACTGAATTTCTTTGATGGTGCAACTCAGATCAAGGAAGGTTGAGGAATCCATCGTTTCTTTGGTGGCTGGCAGGGAGGAAATAAGGATCTTCGTCAGCTGCGATTTTTCATAAAGTGCAGACATAGTTGTCTCCATAAAAGTAAAAACCCGCCGAAGCGGGAGGTGGGTGTCTTTCTGAAAAGAAATTACTAAGTAAATCAATCATGCCTTGAATGCTGAGATTGTCAGCAACAAAGACCATTTCGCGAGTTTAATTGATGCCTGGTAAGTACATCTGTACTACATCAACCACTCGCTCCCGCGCAGAAAGGAGGATTTTCTTTCTGCCGCCGACACCCCACTTCGCCATCTGGCTGGCGCACTGGCTTATCGCTTTAGTCTCAGTATTAATGATGTGATCTAATTTATTCAGGCGTGACATGGCACTGATACCGAGGCGAACCACTGTTCTGAACACCTCATATACTTCAATCTCAAACTCAGGCTTAATCCAGGCTGCGTAGCGAATGGCGAGTAGCTCAACGCCCCACACTCCAGGTTCATCACCACCATTAACAACTCTAAGTGGTTGAATTTGTTCCAGAGTGCTTTTTTGCACTTTGGATTTAAGTGCCTTGATAAATCGCTTTACCTGAGCGCTACGTAAAAACTGACTTGGACGCTGCTGCTCTGTAGCCTCTCCGTTTGCGACCGCCGCAGCATGGAGATCATTGAGGTTATAGCGTCCCTCGTCATCAACACGAACGGAAACGCCGTTTACTGATACGGTTGGATATTTCATGAGATTTACCTATAGAAAGTGAGCCTGTCACACAGAGTCAGCAGCCCCGGAGTACAACTGACTCTCAGGCTCGTTTTCTGTAGGCTCCAGGATTATAACGTGCGCGTGTGAAGCGCGGTGTCGGAGGTAATAAAAAACCCGCCGGAGCGGGTTGTTCAGGGTTGATTAACGTTTCAGGATGTGACCCGAAAATCGATCGTGGCGCGGTAAAGCCGGAAATCGGGTTCATAGCCTTGAATTTTCGTTATCTCAGTCGGAGCCAGGGACTTAACGGCCTCCAGCGCATGATCGCGAATGGATCTGGCTTCCTTAATGGTCAGTGAGTAAACATCGATCTGCACTGATGTGCTGGATTCCGCCTGGCCACACAGTACGTCAGCGGAAACATCATCGACGATGGAAAAGATAATCCAGGGTGGAGAGACAGACGGTTTCCCGTCACTACCTAATGGCGCAACATAGGGATATACCCGTCCTTCTGCCAGGGGAGAAAGCAAGGCGTAGATATTATCTTCATTCACTTGCTCAATACCTCATCAATAGCCTGATTCATCCTGGCAATGGCGACGCTGGCGGCCTCTTCCTCGCGCGTATCGTAAGCGGGTCGCACAAACGGATGTGCAGGCATGTTCGCAGTGCCCAGCTCTACAAAGCCCCAGTAAAAGGCGTTTCTCGGGTTATTCGCCTTCATCGTGTTATCGCTGTTGCCGGTGCGCGGGTTAACGCCACGAATATGGACGCCGGAAGAAATTTCCCCGCGGCGACGGCTTTTTTGGGTCAACACCACCACGTTTTTTTTCATTTTCCCGGTGCGTACCGGTGCACGTGCGATCACTTCTTCCTTAAGCACTTCCGCGCCGGCGCGCGTGGCATCACGCAAAACCTTGTTGTTTTCAGCGCGGCTAAGCGCCTCCAGGTCCTTTGCGATATCATTTAACCCGGAAAAATCGAGGCTCGTCTCAATCATTTTTCAGCCCCCAGTTTGCACAATATCTCAAGACGCTCACCCTTTTCATCAGGGATAGGCGGGCCTATAACGTTAAGTGTTTTACCTCGATATGGTCCACTCTGAACCTTTATCCTGGATGCCGCAGTTATTGTTTCTCCCGATTTTCCGCGAACCCATACTCTGACATCAGCCTGGGCAATTTCGGCGCCTGCTGCCATTAATTCTCTTCCGCTCCGGCCTCTGATATCTGCGCGGATGTTTTCACCATCCACCCATGTTTCAACTGGCTGGCCTGATGCGTCACGAATATGTACGGGGTTTTGTATCACAATAATTTGTATGAGCTTACCAGCGGATATAGCCATGAATGCCCTCAAATAATTGTCGGAAGTCGGAGATCATGAATTAAAAACGATACAGAGAAAGGAAGCTCTCCATGAAGTAAATCTTCCTTATCAGCCAGGTCGGGATTTCGGTACAACATGCCCACCAGACGCATCGTGGCGGCCTTCATCCGACTGAGCGCTTCACCCTCGATTAACTTTCCTTTCTCATCAACGACCTTGTCCCGGCTTCCCTGAATAAAAGCCAGCAACACCGAACTGGCTTCCTGTATTTTTTCCTTAAGTGGGCCGTCGTCAGCATCATGATCAATGTGCAGGTGTTCCTTTATCTCATCCAGTGTCACAAGTTCAATCACGTTTTATCCCTCCCGTCGCGGCCACGCTTGGCTGCCAGCGTCCAGCCTTTCGAACCTGCCTCACCCGGCTTTTCCTGAGTCTGCTCGTCGCAGTGCCAGAGCGAACCGCCCCATGTAACTGTGTCGCCAGGAAGATATTCCTGACCGGATTTGAATACGCCCTGATAAATCATCACTGGCACGTCAAAGGATTTGGTTTCGCTGGCGCCACTGGTGCGGTTAACCGTCAGGGTGAAGCAACGCTGCTCAGATTGCTGAATATCAATACCCGCCACACCATCAACAAGACACTCCCAGCCACGCATACCATGGGTTTTCTCGTAAGCGCGCCACAAGCCGCCGTTATGCGTGGCATAGCTGCCACGTGGGTAGCTTTTCCCTTCATCAATGAAAGGTAGAATCTCCAGCGACAGGGCGTCCCGGCCATTTTCTCCATCTTTACCCGGCTCTGCTGCGGGCAGAGCTGCAATCGCCTCATTAACCAGCGATTTCACATCTGGCAGCTCCGGCATGGATGCGGAAACCAGCTCCTGAATCATCAGCTGGACGTCTTCAGTCGTGACACTTTTACCGTCACGCGGTACCGGGATGGCGGCTACCGCCTCGCTGACAGCTTCTTCAACTGCCTGTTTAAGCATGGCGGGATCAAAGTCTTTACCGTCCTTTGGTACAGGTATCTCTGCCACGGCATTGCTGACCAGCTCCTGAATCATCGGATGGACGTCTTCAGTCGTGACACTTTTACCGTCACGCGGTACCGGGATAGCAGCGACCGCTTCGCTGACCATAGCGCCGATATCCGGCAATTCAGGAGTCTCAGGAGCCGGAAGGGATGCCACTGCATCAGCCAGCAGCGTGGTAAAGTCAGGTGCCGGGGCGTCCTTCAGGGACGCAACCTCAAGAGAGAGCCTGGTAAGGTGCTCTTCCGTTGTCTGCTGGTAGTCACTGAGGCTTTTTCTGAAAGACTCACGAAGCTCGCCAAGCGCAAGGGAAAATTCCTCTCCAAGAGCCCTGATAAGGGAAAGTTCACGTTCATTCATTTGGTTAACAATCCTCTCAGCATGGCTTTTGCCGCTGTCAGTTCAGATTCCGACATGGATTTCCCGTTCGCATCGTCAGATGTGGTACGGCTGCCGGCGCCGGATTTGGCAAACGGATCATCCGAAGCATCACGGCGCGCCAGCGCTTCAAGACTGAAGTTCTGCTGCTGAAGATACAGTGCATCGCCGCCGGGTAGGGGCGGAAGGTTTTCACTCCGTCGCGCCTCATTTGGCGTCAGAATGGTATTTTTCACACCCTCGCCGAGCGATTTGATACGGCGTTCGCTGTCCATACGCAGCAGCGCATTAACGTCAAACTCAGTTCCTGTATCGCCTTCAAGCTCAAACGCTTCATCCAGCAGCAATTCGATGGACTCAATCAGGGACTGAAGACACTGTGAGTAATACTGCTGATCCTGCGCCTCGATGTTGTCATGCGTTGGCAGTTCACCGATTCCAACCTTATACGCTGGCACGTGAAACACAGAACAGACAATCTGCGCGGTCATGCGGAGCTGTTCGACAGTCTGCGCATCAGCAGCTGAGACCGTCCGGGGAACATATTTCGCACCATTGCTCAGAATGGCGGTTTTACCTGCATTTTCCCCGGTATAACCAGTGTCCCAGTTTTCTTTGATCTTCCTGGCGTTCTGTTCCGTAATCGAGCCCGGAACCTCGATAACACCGCTGGGTTTCCCGCCATTGCGGAAAAAGTACGCTGAGCTTTCCTGAATATGGTGACCCTGCATTGCAGCCAGACCAGCAGCATAAATCGGGGAAAGACCAATAAGGGGATGGAACAGACAGTTGAACCGATCGTGAATAACCTCTCGTGCCGGTACAGTCACAGATGATTCAATACCGGCCATGTTATCTGGATTGATCTGGTAGAAGACCGAGCCATCATCAGCTACCAGCGGCGTAACCTTGTTCCAGTCCAGCAGCCTCAGCTCGGTTATCTCACCGCGATTGTTCCGGATCTTGAGTGCAATGGTATTACCTTCGCACAGCTTGGAATTCAGCCAGTGCTCAAAGAACTGGATGCGGTTCTGAAAGGCATTTGGCCTGGAATACAGCGAGGCTATCTTTCCGGTTTTAATTTCCCTCCGAACGCCATTTGAATCCTGTTTCATCAGGCGCGGAGGCATTTTAGCGATATCACTTGCGATCAGAGATATGCAGGAAAACACAGCATAATAGGAGAGAACCGTTTTGGGCTTAATTTCCATATTCTGCTGCCAGGCCCCGGCGTAGGGTTCGTGGACATAACTGAACATCGGTGTCCAGCCCCCGCGGTTGACAACAGGCTGCTGTAGATTTTTGACTTGCCCCTCTTTTCTTCGGAAAGGATTCCACATTAGCCGTTCTCCGCTCTACGCTTATTCTTCCTCACCCTGGTAGTTACCTCGGTGAAATATTCAGCCTTGCCAAGCAGCACCAGCACCCTTGCGCACCGATCGTCCACGGTCTTTACGTCTCCCGTAACAGAGTCATGTGTGCGTTGCAGATATCTGATTTTTGCCATGCAATATGGCGGGGTTTCCCCCGCCCTCCTTTCGCGTTAGCTTCCCTGGTTAGAGCCGTAGTTCACACCAGAAATAACCGCCACCGCTGCCGTGCGGCGACGCTTCCAGTTGATCCAGCGCTCGGCACGGATAGCCACGCTGTTCGTCTGGAACATGGAAACCAGCTCCGTTCCGGTTGGGCTGACGCTGTCGCCAGTAGGATCGCTTTCCATTTCCAGAGAGGCTTCACGTGACATATCCACTGCCACACCACCGTCGTCAGCCAGATAAATATCCGGCGCGTTCAGCAGGGTAAGATTGCTTCCGGCGTACTGCGAAACGATAGCCGGAAGCCCCTGGAATGTGCCGCCAAGCAGGGTCATTTCCGGATACATTTTCTGGCCCAGAGCATTTTTCTTCATGGACAGCGCCAACGCGTTGGTGCTGGACATGATCCACACGCCGCCAGTTGGCTGGAGGTTATTGGAGACAAACTGAGCGAATGCCGCTTCAGCATCTGCATCCGGATCGCCGGTTGATGGAACAGCCACAATACCGTTGGTAATTGAGGCCGGAGAGACGTTAGCAACTTCAGCTTTCGCCGGGTTAATGAAGTCCGTATCCAGGCGTGCAATGACCGCTTCTGCCAGCGCATTACGCACCAGTGCATCAGCTGCCGGATTGGAGAATCGGATCAGCTCATCGGTCAGCACCGCAATGGCTGCGACTTTGGCGAAGCTGAACGTGATGGACTCAAAGTCGAATTTGGTCAGCGGCTTGGCCTTACCCTGACCTACCCAGCTTGCAGATCCGCCGGAAGTTTGTGCCGGAATGCGAATGTTGAACGGGACCTGACGCAGGGCAGGAATACCACCCTGACCGAAACGACCGATAATGGTCTGCGGGCGGAGGAATTCAACAAAATCATTTGCGTATTCCTGATACTCCACCAGCGCACCAGCCCACTGAGGATCGGTCGTTGTGCCAGCACCAACAGCGGCTTTCAGCACATGGTGAAGTTTCGCATCATCCGGGTACTGCTTACGTGCAATTTCCAGCGCTTCAGAACGGCTGCCGTTTGCCGCCGCCAGTGCCTTGGCAAAACGGGCAAAGGCGATACCTTTCTCCAGATTTTGCTCAACGCGAATGATCCCCGGCGCGTTTGTCTTCACGGTGGTGAATTCGCCACCAGCAGCTTTAGATACCGGTTTTGCAGTCGATGCCAGATTGCTTTCCATGTCGCGCAGTCGTTTGAGGTGCGCATCAACTGATTTAATTTCTGCGGATGTGTTGTCGTAGCTCTCTTCTTCTTCAGCGTCCAGGGTGCGTCCCTCTTCAGCCGCCTTTGACATCACTTCATCAAGTGATGCGGCCAGCGCTGCACGCTTCGCTTCAAAGCTCTTGATTTGTTCTGCGATATTCATCGAAATGTTTCCTTTTTTGGTTTTGGGTGCTGTAGCGCCAGCGGTTTTAGAAGTTTTCACTACCGGTTTCTCATTGCCTGACGCGGCGAGAAACTGGCGATCGAAAGATTTAACGGTCTGGATGGAGCATTCGGCATTGGCCGGAATGGTCACCGCCGAGACCTCAAGCAGGTCCCAGGACAAAAAGCGAATACCGCCTTCATCCAGGAAGGAATACTCAATTGGGCGGAACCCAATCGACAGGCCGCGTACCAACCCCGCCTTAATCGAAGCCCACGCTTCATCAAGACGTGCGATTAACTGGGATGGCATGTCAGGGGTTGGTTTCACGAGCTTTGCTGTGATCTGCAACCCCTCTTTCACCATTTTTGGCGTGCAGGTGCCAATAGGCTGAGAGCGGTCGTGCTGCCAGAGGAACGGCGTATCGCTGCGGAATTTCGCCCCCTCCGGCTCCATAATGTCACCGTCACGATCGGGAGACGGTGTTGAGGCGATGCCGGTGATAATCCGCTCATCCTCATTTACCGACTTCACCGTCATGAGGGTGCAGGCGCGTTTAAGCGTCATTTGCTGGCCTCCAGAAATGAAAAAACCCGCATGCGCGGGCCATTAATTGACGTGTGTGTTAAACGAAAAATACCTGGTAGTCTTTTTTGACCGGTTCGGGGTTAAGAGCCATTAACGTAACGGCGTTGAATGTGGCCATAAGAGGGTCAATTTTCCCCTTCCCGCTGGCCTGTTTGGTGATGAGTATGGCGTTACCTTTCGGCTCTACACGGGCGTTGCCTACGCACCATGCCATCAGAAGCTGACCACCATGAAGCAGAACACCTTCAGCCAGCTTTCGCTCGGTAGTCTTAATGGCGCCGCCGAGTTTCCAGCCCTGGCTGACCCCGGTTACAGCCTCATCAGGAATGCCTGCCTCACTGAGCGCATCAAGAATTTGCCCGACCTCAGAAGGGTCAATCCCGATTTTGTCCAGCAGTTCGGCTTCATAAATCCGGCTGACATACTCTGCAACCTGCTCAACATCCTCGCCCACCCGCTTAACGATCGTCAGGTCACCGGCCCTCTCAAAATCCTTTAATTTTGAAATTTCGCTCTTTCGTCTTTCCAGGGCGATGGTATGCGCCCATGCATGACACCAGCATAACCATTCGCGAGTCTGGCGATCGCGCCCGATAACGGCCAGGCCAAGAAGGTCATCGAGACCACCGCCATCTATACCAACTGTGACCACCTCAGAGCGGCGCAGAATATCTTCAAAAGTGACGCGCCTTGCCTGTTGCTCCCAGAAATCCGCCCCTGCCCATCGGTCAGCGCGCAGGGCGAGACCGATTTCAACGTTGGCGTGCTTGGACATAAAGCCACGGAAGTCTTCTTCCCCAGCCTCTTTCGCTTTGTTGTATTCGCGGTAAAGAAACTGCTCGTCAACGGAGTAACCCAGGTTGGGGTTAACCATCGCGAGGTTATCCAGAAGAAGATGCTCTCCGCTGGCAACCATTTCCGGTGGATGCTCAAATATCACCGGAAGAAAATGCGGGTCGTGTATTTTTCCGTCGCGAACGTCACGGGCGTACTGTAACTTTTTCTTAAACACACCAGCAGGCGGTTCGTTGGACTGCGTGGTTGTGTACATCACAAAGCCTTCCGGTCGTGATGCCATGCCACCGACTGCCTCGCGCAGCATATCTTCGGAGTTATGTTGCTTGCCAAAAAGCCACAACTCGTCAATGAGCGTGCCGACAGATTTAATCCCCGATACGGTGTTGGGGTCGGCGGCCACCACTTTCAGCGTCGTGTCCGTTCCCCTGTGGGTGATGGTCCTGATATGTGTCTGCACCTGACAGAGGTCATCCAGATCATCATCCCGCTTTACCATATCGCGCGCCGGGTTAAAGGCGTTTGTCGCCACCTCTACAGTCGGGGCGATGATGGTGTACCCGGCAGCCTGACGCCAGTTGAGCAGCAAGGCCGTCATCATTATCCCGGCGGCCAGCGTAGACTTGGAGTTTTTTTTGGGGATCAGTACAAACACTTCTGTAATGTGTCTGCGGCCGGTTTCGGCATCATAGGAGCCGAACAGCGCCGCAACGAGATCGAAAACCCACTGTGCGCAGGATTCACCGAACGTTGGCGATCCTGGAGCATCAACGATTTTCAGTTGCCTGAAAACGTTCAGGGCTATTTCAGCCTGCTCCGGGTAAATCGGGGCAGGAATAATAGACTGGCCTTTCTTCAGGCGCTCCGCCCAGTCAGGGCAGGCAGTTGTCCACTCCGGCATTATGTAGTCCCGCGATTGTTAACCACCAGTTTCGGCGGCTGCTGAATGGCAAACTTATTGGCCGCTTTTTTGGCAGCCTCCGCTTTTGCATCCTTCTTACCGCCCTCACCTTTCTTCTGATGCATATAGGGCAGCATGGCCTTTGCAGCATCTTTCCTGGTTTCGATTTCGTAACCAACGTTGTTCATAACCGATTTCAGGAAGTCGAGAGGGTCTTCATACTCACCGGCGGACGATGCCGCAGGAGGTCGTTTTTCTTCAGGCGTGTTTACTGCTGGGGTATAAACATTTCTGCGATACGCAGGTTCGTCATCCACCTCAACTTTTTCTCGTTTTTTTCGCTCAATAAACGCGATGACCTCCGGGTCTTTAGCAAGCTGCGACCCCTTGGAACGCGCGGATTTTTCAGAATATCCCGCCTTTATTGCCGCATCCTTCTGAGACATCCCGGACATCAGCGCGAGAGCATATTTCCGCTTCTGCGCTGTTAACATGTTTACACCCTCCAGAGGGGGATTTTTTCTGCGAATGAGAGGGGGCGAGGTGTCCAGGGCGATCGATGTTTATTCTGGATGATACCCCCCCGGGGTTGGCTGGACTCAAAGCCCTACAAATCCTGATGCCTGATCGCCTTCAGACACCTCATGCTTCAGGGCCTGCTCATCAGGCTGACCGGTGGCAACTTCACGTGCAGACTTACCTGCGTGACATTCAGTGCAGAGCGTCCACAGGTTGCGCTCCGAGTTATCGCCTCCGAACTGAAGCGCGATACGGTGGTCGAGTTCACTGTCAGTCAAATCAACAACCCGATTACACATACAGCAGCGACCATTGTCACGCGCATAGATACGGCGCTTCAAACTTACCCTTGCACTTCCACTTATGCGGCGCTGCTCACCGTAAATCGGCTTTATGCGTCGCGTATCAATGGCTTTCAGGCGTGGCTTTAACGTTGTTAGCTTAGACATGCAACCTCCACGCCCGGCGGCGTTCTGTTCGTGGCGCTGAGTCAGAGTGACGCTCTACAGGTTCACCATCTGCATGGTCCACCAGCGAGTAACACGGATAAACCACCGCGCCGCCATAGGCATCCCCGACTGCATAGTCGGCTGGCTTACTGCTGTCCCATCGAGAAAGGACTCGTTCAATATGCTGAGGAGGTACGCTATAGCAAACCCCGTGTATCAGTCGCGGCAAAGTGATGAAGTCTGTGCGAGTCTTATCAGCAACTATCAGCCGTTCGGCTATATGCATTTGATACTGTGGCGGGCGGCCGGTACCGAGATAAAAGCTCACTAGCGCCTCGGGAAAACGAGCAAGCCACTCATCCATCAATTCAGTAAAACTAGCAACAGGAAGCGCATCGTCCTCACACACCACTACCCGGCAGGGTTGGCAGGCAGCCCATTCAAGCGCACGGCGATGATTCCAGTTAGCGCCGTGGTTACCGTCATCAATAAGCAGATGAGCATCCAGCAACGCTGCAAGACGTTGAGCTTGCTCTAAGCGAGTATGATGAGCGCAAACTACGAATTTCATGTGTAAGCCTCTGTCGGTGCGTGGGTGTGAACTCGTTTTCTGGCAGCGATAATTTCTTTTTCTGCGTCAGAAAGATTTTTAAACCATTTTTGCCACACCACTTCGCCACAGTTGAACAGAGTGGCCCGCCACATATTTCCGTCCTTATATACACCTCTCACACCTGATTCGGCTCTCCCGGCAAGTGAAAGATTTTGCATATTCTGAGAGCGAGTAGCCAACCTAAGATGATTTACATTCACACATGCTCTATTGCGGCAAATGTGGTCAATCTCCATTCCGTCAGGTATTCGGCCTTTTTCTCTTTCCCAGGCATATCGGTGGGCTGAAATGATGCGGCCTTCCGATTTTAGTTGTGGGTATCCTTTGCTGTTTTTTGCACCGGTCCACAGTAAGCACTCACCTGATATCTCGGTACTAAATTCAAATCTCACCTCAGGTGAGGCAAACCTGTCTTTCCCGGCGAGAGGATCGCCAAATTTCCTCATCCGAATGTAGTGTTTGTTGCATAGGTTGCGCGCTAAAACTTTATTGCAGCATCCGGAAACATTGCAGAATCTAGTCATAGATAATTTCCTTCGCCCATAAAAAAAGCCGCACGATGGCGGCTACTATCTGAATATCAGGGTGTTGCTTCGTTTTAACCCTGGTTAAGGTAAGCATTCAGCCCGTCAGTGGTTGGACACTGGCGCACTCTGTCGCGGGGGGATGGCTGATTACCTCCGAAAAGGAAAATACCCATGGGTTCCATGTCAGAACTGGAAAAAGCAGTTGCAGATTTACAACGTGAATTAAAGATTGAAAAAGCCACCAATAAACTGGTTTTTTCTTTGATTATTGAAGCTGTTAACAAGCTGTCACCAAAACAGAATGTTGGGGACGTTCTGATGGATGTACTGAAGGAGGTTACACCGCCTGAAATTTCATCTGCCCCAGATGCTCACGAAGCGATTAAGAGAGTTGAGAAAATAATTCAGAAGAAGCAATCGCGTTCGTAACTTCCTGAATTAAATCGTCAGCGGCTCGGTGCTGAGCCGCATTCACAATCTGATCGATTACAGTTTTCGCGTGAGTTTCAGCGCGCTGCTTGTAACCTTCAAGAGTAAAGTCTGCTGTAATGTCTTCACGATAAGGTACAGTCAACATGTTTTTCTTATCGAGCTGTACTTTGACTTCACCGCCAATAGCCTCTACCGTTTTACAGTCCAGTCCCTCTGCTGAGGAGTAACCATTAATTTTGAAACTTACAGATTTTTGGGTCGGGAACTCAACCTCATACGAAATCATAAGACCTCCTGTTATTTATGGCGCCACCAGGCATTTTCTTTGCCGATGCCATCAGTTTTAAACACGGTATGCACCAGAGGGCCGGTGACCAGCCTGTCAGCGAATGACTTCGCAACAATGCCGAACGCCAGCATGTCGCCCACCGCGGCGCCAGCCTGTTCTTTCTTCCAGAACCGATAACTCTCGATCCGGTAGTAAAGACGGATGATGCCGTGAGCGAACGCCATTACATCAGCGCGGGTACCACCCAGCAGCCCAGCGTTAAGCATCACATCGTTGCGGTGCTCTTCAATGAATTCCTGATAGATGCGCTCCGGATGGTTCTGCTTTGCCCAGGTATCGGCGTAGGTCTTTGGTTCTGAACCGACATACACCTTTCCGGCTTCCATTTCTTCCCACGGCGCGCGAAGCATTTCGACATCGGTACCATCGGTACACCAGACGAACCGGTATTCAGGGTGTTCTCGCAGGTGCTGCCAGATGTGTAGCCAGCGACGGAAGTAGACATTCATCTTCACGTCAGGTACGAGATACAGCTCAACATCGGCCGGGGCCGTCAGTAATTCATCCACCAGCGCTATACGCCCACACTGGCGAAGCGAGGCCGCCCATTTGCTCAGCATGTCAGGCGAGGCCGCCATTTTCGTGCCGCGCTGCGGGTCAGGCTGACTGGTGAGCAGCGTTGTGATTACCACGTCACGCTGCTGGCGGTATTCAACGTAACCAGTAAAACCTGCATCACGCCGTTCGTTGTGGATCTTCACGTTACGTTCCACCAGCGCCTGTCGGTCGGGACGCGGTACCGAACGCTCTACGGCTTCATGCTCATCGAGAGAATGGATTAGCTTTTCTGAACCGACCACATCACCGTAAGCCCACGTCGTCAGGCCAGCGTTATGGATACGTAGCGCGAGGTCACTGTGTTCGTACATGCCGCGTCCGTAAACCGGATCGAAACCGCCAACCTTCTCGATAGCGCTGCGGTGGTAATACAGCATCACGCCGCGCTGCCCGGTGTAAGCCACATGCTGATCGTCACGGTAAAGCTCAGAAAGGTCATTCAGCTTGTTCGTGCCAGCAAGATCCAGAAACTGGTAAGCCAGGTGCGGTTCGGGTGATTCGATGTATGGAAGGTGCCAATTATCAGCGATGGCATACGCATCGTCGTCCCACAAAAATAAATGTTCGCATCCTGAGTCCATAAGGCATTCAAGGCTGGAATTTTTCGATGCGACAATTCCTCGTGACTTATCATGTCGGATTAAATTGCACCACTCCGGCACTTTTGCAGGAGGGTTGGACCCGTCATCAATGACGAATACCACTGCGCCGGGAGGTAAATGTTTTCGATGTTGCTCAAGTGAATTGGCGAGTACCTGCGGCCTGTTATGCGTAGTTATCGCGATCCCGATTTTATTGTGAGAAACGCTATCGACGCGGACATAAGGAACCCCATCAACAATGACGTCCATTATTTCCCCTCAAATTCGTATCGTGCTTTTTCAACCGCAGCCGTTGCTTCGGATAATGTCTCAAATTCCTTTCGAAAAATGACATCGCCGTTTCGCGTAAGTGTTGCCCTGTACTTTCCGCTCTCCCTGACAGATACGCCCATCACCCCAGTGGAACTCACCGGCTTTATTCGGTTCCAGACGTTTACTGTGTGGGTCACCACCCTGAGGTGTTTTGGGTTAACACACTTTCGGTTATGGCAGAGGTGATCAAGTTCAAAGCCATCAGGAACATTCTTGACCAATATCTCATAACTGGCTTTGTGGGCCAGGGTCATCATCCCTTTGTGTTTAAACATTCCATATCCGTCTGGATTTATGTATGCAAGCCAGTTCCAGCATCCGGTTGAATCATCAACCATATACTTGCTGCTCAATCTATCGAGCGGTGATTTTGCTTCGAGGGAGCCGGTTTTATAGAGTCGCAGATAATGCATCTGGCACATGCTTTTGCAATGCGCTGGCCGTTCACATGAATTAACGGAACAGGTTTTTCCTGCATTTCTAACAAGTCCGCTCATCGGAGTTACCTTTTAGTGATGAACCTTGTCGCACAGGAGATCCAGCCCTCAGAAGGCTCCGACGCCAGCCGGTTCCTCAAGGGTCATCCTGAAAGGTTCTGAGTGGTTTTTGCGCGTGCGATGCGCATAAAAAAGCCCCGCTATTGCGAGGCTCTGGTTTGTTTCTGGCAGTTAGCCTGCCACGCTTTGTTATGCGCCAGAATGTCGCGCTTGGTTTGCTTATCCAGGACGTCAATATCGTGGTTTGTCACGTAGATAATTCGGGTCCACAGGCAGCCCGTATCAATCACCTCCGGGACGGGTGAAGTTTCCGCGCAACTCGCGATCAACATCGTCATCAGGCATGTGATTAACAGTCTGCTGGACATTACTGGCCTCTTTAGTGACTTCCGTTTTACGTTCTGCCGCCGCAACGGCCGCCGCTGCGTTCTCTTCGGTGCGCTGCTGTTTGGCTTTTGCTTCTGCTTTTCCGCGACCACGGACATTCCCGGCAAAAAAACCACTGAGCGCGACGGCCACCAGCGCAGCAATACCGCCTAAAATCATTTCGATGATGCTCATAGACACCTCAGACCAGCACTGATTTCGCCAGGTTAAACAGCGCGCGGCGTTTATCCAGCCCGTTTCTGCCGCCATTGATAAGAAGCGTCACGCGTTCCACGTCGCCGGAATGAAGCAGGCAACCGCGAGACGAATAGAACCATGCAGCTGAGCGCGCGGCGTATTCATCCTGTTCAAGCAGCTCCGGGTGGGTAACAAGGTCCAGTTTCAACGCGTGGCCACAACTGCGATAGTTGCTCAGCCCGGTAACCTGTTTCAGCCCGCGACCGCGATATTTCCAGCCATCACCGGCAACCTGATTGCCAAGGTGTTCTTTTCCCCACTCTCCACCGTATACCAGATTGGCGATCGCTTTCTGGTTTGCCGGTTGCGTTGCTGTTCTGCCAAGAGCGGCGGCCTGCTGTTGCGTGATGCGGTGGCTGCCGAACGTCGGCACCAGGTTTTCAGCCGCGTAATTCAGGTTTTCCACCAGCCGGGTAAATCTGGTGCTTTCATGCCCCATCTGGGCAATAAACATGGCCTGATCAAGCGGTGCGGTGATGCCGTATTCCTTCATAGCGGCATCGATATGCGGAAACCAGCGCGCAGCTAACCCGGCGCTGATACCAGCCGCCTTCTGAAATTGTGATTGGTTCATTAGTGCCTCAGTGCATCAACCAGACGCGCCATGTTTCCCCGTGCCCAGAGAAGAGCAGCGCAAATCAGAACGTTCACCAGCACCACAAACCAGTGCGATTCGTTATACAGGCCGAACAGGTAACGGAAAGGGACGCTGGCATAAACCAGCACCGTGAAATAAGCCATCAGCGATATCAGTGGACGATGTCTCGCCCCTCCACGCTGGTAGAACATGAGGGCAAGAACGATCACCCCGCAGATGATGGCATTCGCCATTGCACTCGGATCACTTGTTACCATTGCTGGTCCCTCCTCCACGTAAACGAGAGAGAATTCCAAACAGGCTACCCAAATCCTGGCTGTTGACGAACGTCAGCAGCTTAATCGCAATAGCGGCTACGATTACCGCGCCCAGCGCATCAAGTGGCCTGTCGCTATACCCCGTCCATTTGGAGAAGTAAGAGCCAAGAAGTGGAGCGCCAATAACGCCGAAGATGAATGAGGTGATGAAGTAGCCCACCAGCTTCAGGCGGCTGATATTTACCGCCGTAGCGACGTAGAACACCGCGCCAGCAAATGCACCAAACACCACGCCGTAATCAATACCGGTTGCCAGGCCAAAGATACTGGCCCCCATGAGACCACCAGCCGCTACCGTAGCGCCAGAAACAGGATCGGACATTTAGCCCCCTCTTATTGCCGTGAGTCCTCTCAGAACGAGGGGAAACAAAAAAGGCCACCCGGAGGCAGCCCTTAAAATAAAAAACCCGCAGCAGTGGCGGGTTTATGTTTTGATTTGTTGCTCAGTACGCTTTACTGTCCCGAGCCTACCACAATTTAAGCACTTTCCTGCTCACTCTGCAACTTAAATCTGTCACTATTTGTGGCGAACGCGTCACAAAGTGGTGCGTAAAGGATCGATTCTGCAAGACTGACCCATGTATCAATACGACGACGGCATGTAATAAGGGTCCAGTCGGGATGTTTTGAATTAAGCTCTTTAGCCATCTGGAGTTTGCTCTTACGCAGACGATGACGATCAACAATCACACTATACAGCCCACGGTATTCTTCGTTCATCAGCACTGAGGCAATAACGCCGTCAATCTTTAGCCCCTCCTCGTCTGAGCAGAACGCCAGGCCAGTTTTGTTTTTACTGTTGAGAATTTCCCGCAGGTATGCTTCCAGCTCGGGTTTGGTGATGCCGGATTTCTTCATGCGGCGCAGCGCATCGTTGATAGCGGATTTGGTTATTTTCCCGGATGCCAGCAGCTGGTTGAACATGTTTCCGCCCGAGCCACCACCAATATAAGACCAGCGGCCCCACATGCGGAGCTTTCCCTGTACCCAGATACTTTCGAGAGTGCGAAGGCGAACCAATTCGCCGGATTTGCCTACTTCTGAAGGATTGATCATTTGCGTCTCCACTTACGCCAGTACGCCGATTGCCAGCGCACGATCTAAAAACCGAAACAGCAGCGTTAACTGGTCGCCGTATTTCGCTTCAAATGCCACAGGATCAGCGTGTAACTCGTCGTGATGCGCTCTGCACAGCGGTATCACAAACAGGTCATGCGCCTTAGTACCCATTCCACCCTGCCCGTGGCCTATCAGGTGGTGGGGGTCGTCTGCCGGGTTATTACAGCAACAGCACTGTTGCGACTTCACCCAGCGGGTGTATTTCTCGTTTTCCCAGCGTCGGCGCTTTGGCCTCAGCATGAAAGATTCCGGCGTTTCAGGATCGACCTTCACCGCCACTATCTTTTTTGCCTTCTCCTGAAAGATTTGCGTAGCCGGTAATGACGGGACAATGTCGCTTTCCCTCATCACTGAACTGTGCGGTTCTGGCTTGATTCTGAGTGCTTTACTCGCCACTGATTCAGGAACAAGGTCAGCGAGATCATTACGCACCATCCACCAGCAGAACTCAGGAAGCGAAAGAGTGTGGTCAGGGCTGAAACCTAAATCAATATTTATCCTTTCCAGCAGCCATTTTACCAGGTTCTGCATGGCAATTCCTGCCAGTCTTTCAGTGGTTTGCTCACGTAAATGGTTATCACACGCCCAGCAAAGACGAATGCTCCCCGGAGCGTGGCGCATCACCGTAAAGTCACTGGCATGCCAGTCAGTGTGAGGCCACTGACATTCAAATTTTCTCTCCAGCCAGGCATCAAGGCTACTCAATCCACCAGCTCGCTGAATGACCCTATCGTTAACGAAAATAGCCTGCATGTTGGCATCGTCAGTCAGGGGCTGGTGGGCTTCAGGGATTAATCCAGATGGCAGATGCTGTATGGCTTCGGATGGTGGCTCAATAACTACCCTTCCCTGACGGAATAGCCAGAGCAGTTCGGTACCAGGGCGGAACAGAACCACCCCGGATATCGGCGCAATTTCAGGCGTCAGTATGGCTCTAACCCAATTCTCCCCATTGTTGGTTGATGCCTGGTTATCGATATTTCTACCCTTCCGCCATGCACTTTCGGCCCCCACTCCACCAGCATTTTCTGCACCTGGCTGTCATCCTCCCAAATGCCTGCATGCGTGAGCGCGTCAAACAACGCCTTGTTGTAGTTGTCGATGTCGCGGCGGCGGGCATCTGGCGGAAAGAGAAGGATCTCCACCGCAGCTGGTGATGATGATGGTTTTGGTAAGCAACGCAGTTGCTCAATGATCGCTGCACATGCCGCGCTCTGGTATGCCCTGCCCTTCTCGCTGATAAGATGGCGGCCTTTTAACGGCCCCTTGTTCGGGGCTCGCCAGTATGTGTTTACGCTCGGTGGGAACGGGAGCACCAGTTTCATAAACTCACTCCATGTTTTTTCAGCCAATCAACAGCGTTATCTCTGGCCTTATCTCCACCGGATAGTAGGTCTTTGATGATCGTCACTGGATCTGCATCCCATTCCGTTTTGACGACGGTAATGCCCCTGGCTGCGCCAGGAGCAACAGTGATGTAACCCTTTTTCTTAAGTGACTTCACGTGCGCTACAGCAGCGTTCGGTGATGCGCAGCCAATTAATCCGGCAAGCTCCAGCATCGTAGGTGGGAAGCCAGCCTTTTCGATATGAACCTTGATAGCTTCGAACACTTCATTCTGACGCGGCGTTAATTCGATCATGACTCGACTCCATAACGCCCGTTCAGGCGTCCGATTACGCTGTTGAACATCACCAGGCTTACGCCCATCGGTTTAACCTTCTCGTGGTACTCCTTCAGGATCGGAGGCACTACGACATTCCAGCTTGGCTTTGGCTTCTGCTTTAGGGCTTTTTTGATGGCATCGTTGCATTGACGGGCTACATCACGCACAGCGTTCTCATGCTCGGTAGATAGCTTTTTCATGCGGCGCGCTCCTGTAGTTTTTTCATGGGAACGGCAACTGCCGGTATAAGCTCAACAGCTGGTGATTCAGATTGATTTCCCCAGTGGTCCCAGCCAGGCGCACCGCAACGGCTGAATAGTTCGATGCGTGGAACATCACCGTAAAGCTTCTCCAGACGGAAACGCGCCTCTGCTGGCTTCTGACTGTGCTCACCGAGTGGGCTGTAAATAACCTGCTTGATGCTGGCGCACTTGCGTTCAAGTCCTTTTCCCCTGGTGGCGATCAACAAGTCTTCGGTATTGGCTCGGGTGTAGTTCCCGCCGTTCATGCGTGTCTGTGCGTTCAGCAGGTCGAGGAAGTCGTAAAAATCCTCCACACGGCCTGCCTGAAGTGCTTTGTTGATATGCTGCTCTGCCAGTGGGTTGAACTTCACCCAGGTAAAGCCCTTCATCGTGCGAACTTTAAAGCCCCACGCTTCAGCCAGCTCGATAGCTTCTCGGGTATGCGTACCGGTGAACCACATAGCCAGAACTGCATCATCGGCAGCCAAGTCCCAAACCGGCAAGCGCTTCATGTCGATAAGCTTCATCGTGCCGTAATGGTTGGTTGCAGCGCCGTTGCTGATGGTGTTCCCGTATTCCCAGGCTGGGTCGGCATAAATGAGTGAGTATTTCCCGGTCATCGCGTTACACCTCAAAAGCAAGTTGTGGCGTGAACCGATCGCGTTCTGCGTCGTAATTCAACGAACTTGCGGAGTTAAATGATTCAATGCGTTCTACCAGCACTGCGGCGCGTGTCTCTTTGCTGGCAGGCGCGTATGGAGAACCATTCCACACTTTGTCTATACCGATATTGCGAGCTACGTTTGTACTGTCAGCTGACGAGAGCGGAACGTGGGAGAAGATCTCTTTATTCAGCATGCGTAGACCGTGAAGCTTCGTAATTGGATAGCCGTTTTTATCGACTACGTGACGTATCAGGTCGCGCAGTTTCGCCCGGCACGCTCTTGGTCGCTTGGCGTCATATTCGCCCATGCTGCCGATACAAACGCGCGGGAACTCATGACACAAACGAATAAAGCGCTCGTCTGGCTCGTTAAAGTGATACACCGGCGCTCCTACGACTTTCCCGTGAGGCCATTCAGCAATAAGAGCGTCATTCTCTTCGCTGGTACCGCCGATAACGTCTGGAATAACAGCGAACCCGAAACGAGGATGGTTACCCCAGCGCTCAACGAAGCGGTAATACTCGCTCCAGTCAACAACACGATTCTTTGTCCAGAAACTGAATGCGCCGTTATCCAGCGCGAAAGACTGGGTGACTTCGCTGGCCAGGGCTATTTGGCCGGGGTTAGCGAAGGAGATGAAAGCGTGCCTGCCTTTCCATGCCTTCAGCGCGCATGTGTCCGGTGTGATTGGTCCTCCGTGGTAGTGGATCATCAGACATTCCTCGCTCGGCCAGCCAGACACCATGCATCAGAGGGTGCTTTCACTTTCGGCGCCATGCTCAGGCAACGCTGACGCTCAATCAGTATCTTCATCCGCTGCTCTTCGTTCTTAGTACGATTGAAGGCATCCATCAGAACGGTGGCCGCACGGTGGTAGAGCCCTTTTTCAAACAGGCCTTGAGCCTTATCCATCATTGTGGTCACAGCCGGATTCAGAGCTTCTTCCTGTTCTGGTACAGCTGGTTTATCAGCCCGGTTGATTTTCAGTGCAGAACGCCCCTCGCCAATCTCCCCACCCGGTGCTTTGGCAAAATACTGGTAGCACTTACCGTTATGCTGGCGGGTTGCGCGATTCAGTTTGACCAGATGGCATACACCGCGCTGAACAGCGTGAATGTCGTACTGGGGCATTGATGCTGCGATCTGTTTGTTAGTTAACCCAGGGTTTTCAGCGATGAAAATTTGAATATCTTTCAGAAGGCTCATGAATTCGCTCCTCTGAAACCTGCCGGGACTTTGCTGTAGTCGGTATTCTTGAAGCTGGATTTGAAGATTCCATCCTCACGCTCCCACTTCCCGTTAACACGCGCTGGCCTTCCGGCATTCGCCCAGCTGTTCGCTGATTTCAGGTAGCCTGGAAACTTGGTTGGCTGGAAAAGTGTCTGCGGGCGCAGGTAGGCCGCCATTGTTAAATCGTCGCTCCACTTGGCGTTGCAGTAGTCCACCACCAGCGACAGATCTTCAACGGTGAATCCCTCCCCGATTCGGGCGCGAATGTTTTGCAGCGAGGTTGTTGAAACCTGATAACGCGAACTGGTCACCTGGTTCAGATGGGTTAAAACCTGTTTAGCCTGATCGGTGATCAACACATCACGGTCTGGTTGCGGCGCAACCGGACAAATAGGTTTATTAGTCTGCTTGTTTAACTCTGTATTAAAGTCTGTATAGAGATAGGATTCCGTACTTTCGCGGCTCCCAAGATTCCTGTCATTCGCGGATTGAGAAACGCAGCTTCGCGGTTTTGATTCCGCATCTTCACGTTTTCCATTACGTACTTTTGCGTAATCGTTATTTTCTGGAAAGATTAATGAGATTAGAGCATCGCCGTCGATGCGATAATGCTTGGTTGGCGTACCATTGACCTTTCGAGAGCAGGTCTCGATCACGCCAGGCAGATACTTGTTTACCAACTTTTTAACCAGCCGCTCTGTCTGGTCTTCAGTTAATTCGCCCGCCTCAGCTCCAAGCTCCTTGTGAGTTTTATAGAACCAGCCGTCTTCATCCCCAAATGCTGACCAGAAAACGAGGTTATTAAGAACTGCTGCCAGCGCATGAGCCTGCTGGTCTTCTTTAAAGAACAGCAGGTACGGCCTGGGAAGAACAATGACGTTCTTCTGGCCTGACATTGACTGGACGATGTCAAAGATTCTGCTCATGGTCGTCCTTTAACTCTGTAAATTTACGCTGGAATTGCTCAAGAGGGCTGAAGCACTCATGATCGTACCCTTCGCGGAGGTATATAACGCGTCGGGTCTCGGGCTCCCATCTGATGACCCGCACCGGGACGCCATAGTGATCTCTGAAACGCCGGTTAAGTTCTCGCATAGCGCTCTCCCCTTTCGACTCCAGACACCCACAATCGCCATAGCCCTGCTGTGGTTACATGGAACCCAGCGACCTGATACCATCCGCTCATACCGAAACGACGAGGTTCCAACAACGGGAATACCACGTAGTTGCGGGAGACGGTTGTTTACCGTTACACTGTTCATGCGTTAGTTTCTCCACTGATACGACACGCCAAGGGGCCCGGAGCTGCACACTCGCGGGCCTCACCCATTTCTGGGAGGCAATAAACACGGGAAATAAGGTTCAGGAACGTCATGAGAGTGACCCTGAACTGATATGCGATATCGTTAAGACTTTGCCACTCGCTCCGGTCAACTACACCATCTTCAATGTAATGACGGTAAGCGTTGACCAGCTCACCAAGCCTCCCCACCAGCTCGGCCAGCTTCAGGCCAATCTCTTCGTTTTCATCATCAGGCACGGCGCCGGGAACGTGAATTCCGTTATCGGTTTCACGTGAGAACGCGTCAGCGATGTAACTTACGCCAGCGGCGCTCTGAAGCACCATTGCCCAGCCCATCGGAAAGATCTGGTCGCCACCAGCACGAAGGCGGTTAAAGAGTGAATTCTGGGTTTCGTCCAGAATTTCCGCCGCTTCAGCGTATCCTCCTGGCAACGCGGCAATCGTCTTCCTGATTGCGGCCACTAGCCAGGCGGGCTGCTTCTCAACTTTCCATTCAGGTTCTATACCCACGGTTAACCCCTTATCTCTGTGGTTATTTCTGATCGCTTGGCGATGTATTCTTGCCATAACGTTCTGGGTTGAATTCCAGTTCACCAGCAGTTCGATACGCAGCTTCAGCAGCTCGTCCTTTTGGGATTAAGCGTCCTGGGCGGTTACGCCACTGGTAAACGGCCTCACTAGTGATGCCAAAAAATTCGGCAACTTTTTCAGTGCTGCCGAAATGTTGTTCAATCTCGTCGGTTGTCATGAAGCCTCCTTAGCTAAGTTTGATTAGATATTAATAACCAATCTAACTTTGGTCAATAAAAACTAAGATTGCTTAGTCTTTTTTAAATTTGGTGCTTTCATGGAAACGGTTGGTCAGCGCATTAAGGCCCTACGTAGGGTTACAAGAACTTCTCAAAAAGAACTGGGTAAATTCTGCGGTGTTAGTGACGTAGCGGTCGGTTATTGGGAAAAGGATGTGAATATCCCAAACGGTGAATCGCTGGTTAAGCTGGCGAAATTTTTCAATACATCAATAGATTACATTCTTTACGGCACCGAATTTGAAGGTGCCCTCATAACTAAAATGCGGCGTGTGCCAGTGATTTCTTGGGTTCAGGCTGGGCAGTTTACGGAATGTAAAACTGCTGATTTGTTCAGCGATGTCGATAAATGGGTTGAGACATCACTTCGCATTGGAGATAGCTCGTTCGCATTAGAGGTCAAAGGGGATTCAATGACCAATCCAAATGGCCTCCCAACAATACCTGAAGGGGCTACCGTTATTGTTGATCCAGATGTCGAACCCCTTCATGGGAAGATTGTTGTTGCGCGTATTGATGGCACTAACGAAGCGACTGTTAAAAAACTTGTCATTGATGGCCCACAAAAATTTTTAGTCCCACTAAATCCTCGCTACCCCAACATACCGATCAACGGTAACTGCCTTATTATTGGCGTTGTCAAAGGCGTTCAGTACGAAATCTAAGTTCCCTAACTCCTCAAAACACTAAACTAAGAAAAGTTTGGTGTTTACCCTTGACCTAAAAACTAAGTTAAGTTAGATTTTATTCATCAGCAGCGAACATTGTGGTGGTGAACATAAATGAGCGTTAACAGTATCTACAAGTGCTCTTTCTGCGGAGTTACAGAACAGCAGGCAAAACGGATTATTGCTAAAGGTGGAAAAGACGAGGCGGCCATTTGCGCTGACTGCGTTGTTCAGTGCGTTAGTGTATTTGCTAACCTGGCTTCGATTTCGGCACTTGAAGAGCGCGCGATGATTGAATCCGCCCCTATTCAGGGCGGAGAGATTACAAAAATCAGCCTTTAACTGTAGGGTTCAAGCTTTCAATTCTCTGAACAAGGGCTCGACTTGTAGAGACAATGTAAGAATCTTTACCCTCATAGGACTGAGCGTGTCGATTCAGGTTCTCTACAACATCTGATTTGACTGATGGTAATGCTGTTGAAATTGAGTGAAGAGCCACAGTAAATGCGCTCTCAAGCGCCTCAATCCTTCGGGCGAGAGTGACCATATCAATTGGAGTTAGGCTCATTTTAATTTCCTTCTTGGTTGTGTGAGAACTCCAAGAATACCACCGAGCCTGATGTGGTGAAAAGACAGGCAAAGTTTTGATTGCTGTGTGTAGTCTTGGCGGTCGGCAGTTTTGAATGTCCTTAATGTCGACCGCCCCTTTTACACAACTGAAAGCGCGTTCAGCGTTCAATTTGAGAGGCCGTAGTCGTTAAATCAACTCAGGAGAACGCGCTTCCAATTGTGGAGAAGCTAACTGGCGGTGGCAGCCGCCCGTTTCACTAAGTGCCCTGGTTGGGTGCTTATTAAAACGAAACCCCTTTATTTTTTGTCGCCAATCGGCGAGGGATTCGTGCAACCAAAATTCAGCGCTGTGCAGAGCGCGTATAACACGGAGAAACTATCCATGACGAACACACAGAACGTCACCGAGTTACAACCACGTATGACCCGGGAGCAGCTGATCGACGCTGCGCGTAAGGCCGCCCCTCTCCTTCCGCCAGCTTATCGCGGCATTATGACAGAACTGGCTAACCGCCTGGACTATACCAGCGTCGCGCTTTGTGAAGCGATGGCGCAGCGTAAAGAACTGGCTGTTCAGAACGCTACTCTGCGTGAAGATGTCGCAAGCTGGGCCAAAGAGTGTGACCGCATTGTTGAACGCCACACGAAGACCAGAACCAATATTCATTTACTGGAAGCCCAGCGAGAACTGCGTGAGTTGTCTACCGTCGTCATTTCCCAAAATAACGAGGTGGCTCTCTAATGGCTAACTCATTCAAGCAAATGACCCGTGACGGGACCATCAAGCGCACCGATACCGGGATGTTTATCAGCCTTGACCAAATCCATGTGCGGGAAGGTTTCAACAAACGCGAAGATGATGAGCGTACCCGCCAGGCAGATGATGACCTCTTCAACTACCTGATGAACGGTGGTTCTGTTCCTCCACTGGAAGTTATCGCCCGCGATGAAGGTGGAGTGTGGGTTGTTGAAGGCCACCGTCGGCGTCGCTGCTATGCGCGCTGTGCAGAAGCAGGTAAGCCAGTAGACCGCATCCACATCATGCCGTTCAACGGTAACGATGTTCAGCGCCTGGCGCGCATCATGACCAGTAACAACCAGCTCCCGCTATCCGATATGGAACAAGCAGCTGTTATTCAGGAGCTTCATAACGCCTTTAACCAGACCACCAGCGAGATAGCAAAGCTGGTGAATAAGTCTGTGGCCACCGTCGAGAAGCTGCTGCTCCTCAGTACGGCGAACCATGACGTTCAGCAGGAGGTTAAATCCGGTGCTGTGTCAGTCGATGTCGCGGTTGATCGCGTTATGGAGTATGGCGAACAGGCTGGGAAAGTACTCCAACATGATAAAGCTGTAGCGGCTGCCCAGGGTAAATCGAAAGTAACCCGTAGCTCTATCGCGCCGGAACTGAGTGTAAAGAACGCACGCCGTTTCGTTGAGCTGATGGCTCAGGCCACGATCAGTGATGAAGGCGTCTTCACTCTTGAAGGGACTGCACTGGCCGAGGCGCTGTCGATTATGGACGAACATAAAGCCATTGCTGAAGCACGTGAACTCTATCGCTTGTCACAACCAGTACCGACAACAGAAATTCGCGGACGATCTCTGTATGTGATGCTCGATGGTAAGGAAATTGGTCGGGCCTCACTGTATCGCGGTAAAACCGTTTGGCTGGACATAGATGACAAAACCATTGTCGCCAGCCAGTCAAAGGCTGTGGCCCACTTCGTCAAGCAACACAAATTGCAGCAGGAGCAAAATCATGACAGCCAATAAACCAATGACCGGCGAACAGCTTGATGAACTGATGACTATTGCTGTCAACATGCAACGAGATAGTGAAAAATTGAGTGACCGCCCTGCTGCTATGTTCGCTTATGCAGTGCAGGTAGCTGTTCTGGAACTGCGTAAGGTTCGTAATGAAGCTGCGGCGCTAGCTGCGGAGAATGCGGGGCTGAAGGAATACCGACCACAACCGAGCGGTGCGGCAATGATGGAGGCTCTTGATGCCTTCTATGAGTACCACGAGGATGTACCAGAGCAGGGAATGATGGCAGCATTTGAAATACTTTGCTGCAAGCGACCAGTAATACCGGCCACCGACGCTTTTCTGGCTGAAGTGCGGGCCAGCGCTTTTAACGACCTATGCGCGGAATTCGTTAAACACAAGGCGCTTGCTGGTTTAGGCGATAGACAGAAAGTAACCGTATTTGAAGCAACCGAAGCGCTTTTGCATTGCGCAGAGCAATTAGACACCCAGTTTCGCAAAGGAGTGCAGTCATGAGCAACGCCATAGACGCGCACCTGACCGATGAGGTGATCAATACAGCATTCGAAAACACGAATTTCGGCCGTACTGATTTCCGAACCATCCTGGCTGAAACGGTAATGAAACGTGCTGCCGGGTATCACTCTGGCTGGACTGCAACAACTATCTGCATGGGGCTTGGCTTGCTGAGCTCGAAGAACCAGAGTGCAACTAAGCTCGGCCTGACGTTCGCTTTCCATCACTACTACAAGCCATGCGTGAGAGACGCGCTGATGCCTGTCCAGGAGTCCGCCCAATGAGCAACATCGACAAACGCGCATTACGTGAAGCAGCGGAGAAGGCAACAAAAGGCGATTGGTGGTCTGATGTTGTCGAGACTGACGGCGAATATGGCGAGGGCGAAGATAGGGTGTCTGGCTACCACTCATACGCGGTGTATGTCGGTCACGAATCATTGCTCGACATGACTAACTCAACCGCTGCGTGCATCCACACTGAATGGGATCACGATTACCACATGGCCTGGGATGAAACGGCAAAGCGTAACGCTGAGTTCATCGCCGCATCCAAGCCAGCCACCGTGCTGGCGCTGCTGGATGAGCTGGAAGCCAAAGATAAGCAGATTGCAGATTTGAAGGAGGCGTTCAGCATTGCATTGTCTGCTGCTGGCATCGATGTCCCCGCCGCAGCCGGTAAAGGAGATGCATCATGAGCACACTTACCAAAGAATGGCTACTGAAGACAATCGCGGAGCTTGAAGAAGAGCGCGATGCTATGCCAGGCGCAGTAAACGAAGATGCCGCGATGTCGCTGGCGGCGATGAAGCGGGCGCTGGCGTCTCTGATGGCTGATCCTGTAGCGTGGACTGACGAGCAAGAATTGCGTGATGTTGAGAAATACGGCTGCGGCTACCTGTTTACAGCAAACCCTATTACGCCGAACGCAGACCCGCATCGTGTTATCAAACTATACACCGCCTCGCCAGCGCCGATGTTGCCGGAGGAAATGCCAAAAGGCCTGGCAGGTCAGATTGTCAGCCTGCTGGCGCATAACATTGGCGATAAATTATTGGCACAGAAAATCTGGAACGCCTGCCGCGCCGCCATGCTTCAGGGTGCCGAACCTGTAAGTAATCGTGATGAGTTGCCAGATGGTTGGGTGATGCTTCCCGCTGAGCCAACCCAGGCAATGATGAATGCGTGGCTATCAGAGGTCGCCAACTGGCGCGGACATGCAGCCGGTTACAGGGCCATGATTGCAGCAGCGCCGCAGCAGGAGGTGAAGTGATGGACGAACTCAAAAACTTCAGCGCAACGGACTGGTTATTTTTCGCAACTATGGTGATCGCATGGTTTTACCTGGTAGCCAAAGCGTATAGCTGGTTAATAGGAGTCCTGCTTCGCCGCGGTTGGAGATTGTGGAATCGCAAGGACGAGCAAACCCTGGCTATGGAATCGTTTTATGAGGCGTTCAGGCTGGCAGATATCGAGCCTGGTCAGAGAGTGGTTATTACTACCGAAAGCGGTATGACGATCCACATTCTTCGGCCAAAAGGTAATCCCAATGCCTAACCCATTCGACGTGGTGATGTTCGTGCTACTGGCAATCGGCGCACTTCAGCAAATGGGGTGGCTGCCATGGTGAGCAAACTCAAACAGCGGCGCATGCGCCGCCTTAAAGCCGATGTGGCATGGTGGAAAGGTGAAGCATCGGACCTGTACGCCAGAGTCATGGAGCAGGCAGACGAAATAGCCGAACTCCGCAGGCTGGTTATCCGCGTTCCGATGCCAGTAATTATTTCTAAGGAGATGGCCAACCAGCTTTATAACAACGAAACGAAAAGATGTCGTACCTGCAATGATGGCCTCCGTGGTGGGTGCTCATCATGCATTTTCTATAAAAGATAGCCGGGTGCAGCCGGTAAAGTGGAGAGAAACGCATGGGGCAGTTAGTAACACTTCATGAGTGGGCATCTGGTCCTAATGGATTCAAATATCCATTAAGCAACTCAGCATTAAACAAAATAGCAAAGACCAAACAGACTTATCCGCCAGCCTTAAAGCAAGGTCGACGCTGGGTAATAGATGAAGATGCTCGTTTTGTTGGCATGGTTGGCAGTGTTGATATTTCGTCATCATTATCAGACAAGGCCCGCCAGTTAGTGGAGAAAGCAATAAATGGCAGCTCGCCCCAGAAAACATAATGTCAAAATACCCAACCTTTACTGTAAGTTAGATAAGCGTACTTCAAAAATTTATTGGCAATATCGCCACCCTGTAACAGGTTCATTTATTGGATTCGGAACAGATGATGAAGCGGCAAAAGCTGCTGCAATCGAGATGAACCGTATAACCGCAGAACAAGAAACTCAGCAATCTTATGCTCTGATTGATATGGCAATGAAGAGCTCAGGGAAAAAGGATCAAGGTATACGTGTTTCTGAGTGGATTAAAAAATACATCGAAATTCAGATGGAAAGGTTGCGTGACGGTGAGATAAAAAATCCTACTGTAAAATCCAGACGATTATGTTCTCAGATTCTCGCAGATAGAGTGCCAAACCTTCGCCTGAAGGATGTTGATACAAGACTCATTGCAAAAATTATTGATGAATATAAGGCAGAGGGAAAGCACAGAATGGGCCAACTGATAAGAAGCGTACTAAACGACGTGTTCAAAGAGGCGCAGCATGCTGGCGAGGTTGATCCTGGCTACAACCCAGCCTTAGCTGTAAAAAATCCAATAGCCAAAGTGAAACGAAGCAGACTTAGCATTGAACAATGGAAATTGATTTTTGAAAGCGCAGGCTCTTTGCCGCCTTGCGCTCAAAATTCTATGCTTTTGGCTTTAGTAACCGGGCAAAGGATAGGTGACATAGTCGAGATGAAGTTTAGTGACATTTGGGATAATCACCTTCATGTTACCCAAAATAAAACCGGAATGAAGTTAGCTATCCCCTTAACTTTAAAGTGCGATGCAATCGGGTTGACTCTGGCTGATGTTATTAGTAAGTGTCGCGATAGAGTAGTGAGCCCTTATCTGATCCACCATGTTAAGCATCACGCTTACGGTAAAGCGGGATCTCACGTTCCCGAAAAAACAATTTCAAGATATTTTAAGGAGGCAAGAGATAAAGCAAATATCACCTGGCCTAAGGATTGCACTGCCCTTCCGCCGTTTCATGAACAGCGCTCGCTTTCATCAAGAACATACAAAGCTCAGGGTATAGATGTCAAAACTCTTTTAGGGCATAAAACCGAAGCAATGAGCGTAATGTATGGAGATGATCGTGGTCTAGAATGGAAAAAAGTTGTGATTTAAACAGGGAGTTTTGGGGAATTATTTTGGGGATGTTTTGGGGAAAGAGTTTTACGAATTAAATTCAGTCACTTAGATTTTAGCGAATTGCTCCAGAAACAGTCGTCCACCAGCAACGCATGACCCAACAGCCAGCGCACCCGCTGGCTGTTTTCTTTCAGCCCTCTCCGTCCCGTGCTAATGTAGCAAGCTACGTATTGGCAAATCACAGGTGAAATCGTTATGTCTGATGACGTGATCGGGACGACGACCCATCAGCGGCTAATCAGCTTATTAACCGAGCAGGAGGCGCGCTTTCGCGTGGTGGCGCATGAGGCCGTTGGGAAATGCGAAGCGGTCAGTGAAATTCGCGGGACCGATCTCCGGCAGGGTGCAAAAGCACTGGTCTGCAAGGTAAAAGGCAACGGTGTTAAGAAACATATTCTGGCAATCCTCGCCGCCGATCGGCAGGCCGATCTGAGCCTTCTGGCCAGTCATTTCGGTGGGCTAAAGGCCTCTCTCGCCAGTCCGGCTGAAGTGGATGCGCTTACCGGCTGCGTCTTCGGCGCCATTCCCCCCTTCAGCTTTCATCCGGATCTGACGCTGGTCGCCGATCCGCTGCTGTTTGAGCGCTTCGATGAGATCGCCTTTAACGCCGGCCTGCTGGAAAAGTCGGTGATTATGGACACCCAGGACTATCTGCGTATCGCCCGTCCTGAACTGGTGACGTTCCGTAAACAATAAATACTGCGGCTGGCTAACGGTCAGCCGTTTTCCAGCAGCAGCACGGAAGCAATCAAAATAATGGCGATAATAAAAAACGATGAGGAGATAATCAGCGTTTCGACAAACATAGGATCGTTCATGATGCCCTCTGCTTTGCCCATTTGCCTCTTTTTTACCCCCGCACAATGACAGTTAAATGACAATGACGCGTCCGTGAAATGACTATTTTTTCGCTGAAACGATTCGCTGTTACCTATCCTCCACCGTATAAAGTCACTGTTTAAATACTTTATTTGTTACCGGTATCACGAAAAGAAATTTACGTAACCCCGATGCCAGATCTCGCAATTGTTAACCTTTTCATCATGGTTAACCCTGTTTACGGAGCACCTCAAAAATAAACCTTACACTGGCAAGGTGAATACAATGACCGAAATAATTACCCGTAAAGAAAAGATCAGTTATGGGTTAGGCGATATGGCGAGCCATATTGGGCTGGATAACGTCATTATTTTTCTGACGTTTTACTATACGGACGTGGTGGGGCTACCTGCCGCATTCGTGGGCACCATGTTTCTTCTGGCGAGAACCGCCGATGCCATAATAGACCCGGCGATGGGCTATATCGCAGACAGGACGCGCACGCGCTGGGGCAAATTCCGCCCCTGGATGCTGTGGCTGGCGCTGCCCTTTGGCGCAAGTTGTCTGCTGACCTACGCCGTGCCGGCGTCGCTCGATCTGCACGGTAAAATGATTTTCGCCACCGTCAGCTATACCCTGATGATGCTGATGTACACCGCAATCAATATTCCCTATTGCTCCATGGGCGCGGTGATCACGCCCGACAACGATGCGCGAATTTCCCTCCAGTCCTATCGTTTTTTCCTGGCCACGCTGGGTGGCGCGCTGTCGACATTCTTTATGATGCCGCTCGCAGAGTTTTTAGGCGGCGATGATAAATTACTGGGCTACCGCTGGGCGATGGCCATTATGGCGACCATCGCGGTCATCATGTTCTGGATCTGCTTCGCCAATACGCGTGAACGTATTAAGGCTCCCGCTACCCACAATAATTATCTTGCGGAACTGCGGGATTTATTACGAAACGACCAATGGCGGGTTGTCGCCGTCCTGGTATTAACCAACATTGGTTTTGGCGTTATTCGCCTTGGCGCAATGATGTATTTCGTCACTTATTATCTCGGTAGCGCAAGCTATTTTATGTGGATGCTCGGGGCGCATATTCTCGGGAAAGCCGCAGGCAGTGCGCTGGCCAAACGTCTGACGCAGAACGTCAGCAAAGTGCAGATGTTTGGATACTGTTCCGTACTGGCGGGGGTACTCAGCATCGCCCTGTTCTTTGCGCCTAAGTCAGTGCTTATTCTGGTGCCCATGACGTTTATCGTCTCCACCCTTTACCAGGCCACCACCACGCTGATGTGGGTAATGATGGCGGACGTCGCCGATTACGGCGAATGGAAACAGGGGAAACGGATGGACGGCGTGATCTTCTCCACCTTCCTCGCCGTACTCAAGCTGGGAATGGCGATCAGCGGCGCGATTGTTGGCTGGACGCTGGGCTTAAGCGGCTATGTCGCCAACGCCCCGGAACAGACCACCACGGCCATGTACTGCATCATCGCCCTCTTCACCGTCGTGCCTGGCGTCTTGTCACTCTGCGCGTTTGCCACGCTGCGCTGGTACAAGCTCGACGACAGCACAATGCAATCCATCCATCTTGCCAAACACCCTGTTTAGAAGGACGCGTTTTCCATGAGTGAGCTGATCCAACATTCCAACAGTATCGAATGGCGTTTTGAACGCCAGACCCTGCGTATTGAACCGTGGGGTGAAAACAGCCTGCGCGTCAGGGCCACCTGCTCCCCGGCTTTTGATGACGCCTTACAGGCACTGTTGCCCGCCGCCCCTTGCCAGGCTGAGATTGTCGCCGAAGCGGAAAGCCTGACGCTGCGCAACGGCAATATTACCGCGACGCTGAATCTTAAAGGACAGCTGGCCTTCTACAATCAGCGCGGCGAACTGCTGCTGGAAGAGATGTGGCGCCAGCGTTCAACGGTGGGTATCGGTGCCAGCGAGAAGAGCCAGGATAAATATGTCAGCGCCCTGAAGCTGGATGGCCGCGAATTTAAGCCGCTAATGGGGGGGAAATATCAGCTCACCGTCCGGTTTGAATCGCGTCCGGATGAACGCATCTATGGCATGGGTCAGTATCAACAGCCGTGGCTGGATCTGAAAGGCTGTACGCTGGAACTGGCGCAGCGCAACTCCCAGGCCAGCGTGCCCTTTATGCAGTCCAGCCTTGGCTATGGCCTGCTGTGGAACAACCCGGCGATTGGTGAAGCCAGCTTTGCAAAAAATCAGACGGAATGGCGCGCCCGCGTCACAGGAGAAATGGACTACTGGATCACCGCCGCCGACACGGTGGCGGATATCACCCGCCAGTATGTGAAAGCCACCGGTACTCCGCCCTCCGCCCCGGCGTTTATCAGCGGGCTGTGGCAGTGCAAATTACGCTACCGCACCCAGCAGGAGGTGCTGGAGGTTGCGCGGGAGTATCGCCGCCGTAATCTGCCGCTGTCGGTGATGGTCATCGACTTTTTCCACTGGCCGAATCAGGGCACCTGGTGCTTCGACCCCGTAGACTGGCCCGATCCTGAAGGGATGGTCGACGAGCTGCGCGAAATGGGTATTGCGTTGATGGTGTCGGTGTGGCCAACGGTAGAGGCGCGCAGCCCTCTCTACCCGCTGATGAAAGCCAAAGGCTGGCTGGTCAGCAGTGAACGTGGCGTGCAGGTCAACCTCGATTTTATGGGCAATACCACCTTCTTTGATGCGACCCATCCTGAGGCGCGGAAATTCGTCTGGGGTACGGTGAAGAAAAATTACTACGACATGGGCATTAAGCTGTTCTGGCTGGACGAAGCCGAACCGGAATACCGCGCCTATGATTTTGACAACTATCGCTACCACGCCGGTCCGGTGCTGGAAGTGGGCAATCGCTACCCGCGTGACTTTGCGCAGGGCTTTTACGATGGGCTCCAGGCAAACGGCGAAACGGACATTGTTAACCTGGTACGCTGCGCCTGGGCAGGCAGCCAGCGCTTCGGCGTGCTGGCGTGGTCGGGTGATGTTCACTCCTCGTTCCATGCTTTTCGCAATCAACTCGCCGCGGGACTGAATATGGGGCTGGCGGGGATCCCATGGTGGACAACCGATATCGGTGGCTTCCAGGGAGGGAACGTTAACGACCCGGCGTTCCACGAATTGCTGATCCGTTGGTTCCAGTGGGCGGTGTTTACACCGGTTCTGCGCATGCACGGCTATCGCGAACCGCAGATCCAGCCCCCGGAGCGCTACCGTGACGGCATTCCTCAGTGTAACAGCGGTTCGCCTAATGAGCTGTGGAGTTACGGAGAAGAGAATTACGCCATCATGCAGCACTGGCTTACCGTGCGCGAAACCCTGCGCCCGTATATTGACGCGTTGTACCAGCAGGCTCATCTGCACGGAGACCCGCTCATGCGTCCGCTGTTCTGGCACTATCCGCAGGATAAGCAGAGCTGGGCGTGTGAAGATCAGTATCTGTTTGGCGAAGATCTTCTGGTGGCGCCGGTTATGCAGGCCGGTCAGCGTGAGCGCAATGTCTGGCTGCCGACGGGCAATAGCTGGGTCGCTCTCAACGGTGAGCGCTACGCCGGTGGGGAGCATATCCGGGTGCCTGCGGCGCTGGAAACCATCCCGGTGTTTATCCGCGAAGGAAGTCCACTTATCCAGCAGCTGGTGGACTGACGTCAGGCAAGTGCCCAAAAATAGACAATTTTTTCAGTAAAGCCTGCCTGCCGTCGCGTTTGCGCGTAAAGTAAGCAGGCTTACTATTTTTGGCAAGGATCCCGTCATGTTCGACCCTACTCTGCTCATACTTCTGGCCCTGGCTGCTCTGGGTTTTGTCAGCCACAACACCACCGTCGCGATTTCCATTCTGGTCCTGATCATCGTTCGCGTCACACCATTGAATACCTTCTTCCCGTGGATAGAAAAACAGGGGCTTACCATCGGGATCATTATTTTGACCATCGGCGTGATGGCCCCGATTGCCAGCGGAACGCTACCGGCCTCAACGCTGCTGCACTCCTTTGTAAACTGGAAATCGCTGGTGGCGATTGCGGTGGGCGTTTTTGTCTCATGGCTTGGCGGGCGCGGCGTGACGCTGATGAGCAGCCAGCCTTCACTGGTGGCCGGGCTGCTGGTGGGCACCGTGTTAGGCGTGGCGCTGTTTCGTGGCGTGCCGGTTGGCCCGCTGATTGCTGCCGGACTGGTTTCGCTGTTTATCGGGAAGTCGTAGTCAGGCTGGCGATATAGCGAGCGGGCGTCTGTCCCAGTCCTTTCTTAAACATGGTGATGAAGGCGGTGGTGGAGTCATACCCCAGCGCCTGCGCCGCCTGCTGAACCGACTTTCCGCCGATCAAAAACTGCAATGCGACAATCAGCTGGAGCTGGTGCCGCCAGCGGCGAAAGCTCAAGCCAGTCTCTTTCACCACCAGCCGCGCCAGATTGCGTTCGCTCATGGCAAAGTGGCTGGCCCACTGCGCCAGCGTCTGCCAGGCGGCAGGTTCGTTTGCCATGGTCTCACTCATCAGGCGAATTTTTGGATGCGGAGATACCGGCAGCTGTAGATGCTCCTGCGGTTGCAGGGGCAGTTCATCAAACAGGACGTCAACCAGCCTTCCGGTAGCGGGAAGAGGCAGTTCCTCCCGTGACCTGTCCGCAAGCGCCAGCACCAGCTCCCGAACCAGGGGCGATATTTTCAGCGTACAGGTACGCGTCGGCAATTCGAGCGCACCGGGTTCAATAAACAGCAGACAGAGCTGCGCGCCGGGCGTCGCCTTGTTGCTGTGCGGCGTTTGTCCCGGGATCCACACCGCATACTGGGGCGGCACCATCAGCATCGCGTTCTCCACTTCACAGGTGATCGCTCCCCCCAGCGCCATAATCAGCTGCCCTTTGCGGTGCTGATGCAGCGGAATATATTGTTCCTGTGCCACCACGCGGATGCGAAAGGCCACCGCCGCGTCGTGCTGGCTATCGGGATCGTAGCCATCGAGCCCCAGTCCGTACATAAAGTTGTCCGATATTAGCGATAAACTGTCATTTTAGCCTGATTTCAACCACGACTTAAATCGGTATGGTATGCGCTCGCCTGAACGTAAGAGACAATAATGACTACTGCTATTCAACCTTCCGGGAAACAGGGTGCGCTGCTGATTGCAGGCATCCTGATGATTGCCACGACGCTGCGCGTCACCTTTACCGGTGTCGCCCCCCTGCTCGATACCATCCGACAGGACTATGGTTTAAGCACGGCGCAAACCGGCCTGCTCACGACGCTGCCTCTGCTGGCCTTCGCCTTTATCTCTCCCCTTGCCGCAGGCGTCGCCCGGCGCCTGGGCATGGAGCGCAGCCTTTTTATCGCTCTGCTGCTGATTTGCATCGGGATTGGCGTACGTTCGCTGCCGTCGGCCTCGCTGCTGTTTATCGGTACGGCGATCGTGGGCTGTGGGATTGCGCTGGGCAATGTCCTGTTACCTGGCTTAATCAAACGTGATTTTCCGGGCCAGGTCGCAAAACTGACGGGGGCTTATTCGCTGACGATGGGAGCCGCTGCTGCCGCAGGGTCGGCGCTGATCGTCCCGCTGTCGCTGGGGAGTGGTGGCTGGCACGGGGCGCTGTTGATGCTGATGTTCTTCCCGCTGGTGGCGCTGCTGCTGTGGTTACCGCAATGGCGCCAGAAGCCGGCCGCCACCCTGACCGGAGCGGGCGCGTTGCACAATCGGGCTATCTGGCGCTCGGCGCTCGCCTGGCAGGTGACGCTTTTTCTGGGCATTAACTCGCTGATTTACTACGTCATTATCGGCTGGTTACCCGCGATTTTGCTTAGCCATGGCTACAGCGAAACGCAGGCTGGCTCCATGCACGGGCTTCTCCAGCTGGCAACCGCGGTTCCCGGTCTCGCCATTCCGCTGATCCTGCACCGTCTTAACGATCAGCGTGGCATTGCCGGGCTAGTCGCCCTGATGTGCGCCGTCAGCGCGGCCGGGTTCTGGTTCGCGCCGGGGCTGGCCGTCGTCTGGACGCTGGTGTTTGGGTTTGGATCCGGCGCCACCATGATCCTCGGCCTGACGTTTATCGGGCTGCGCGCCAGCTCGGCCCATCAGGCCGCGGCGCTCTCCGGCATGGCACAGTCGATTGGCTATCTTCTGGCGGCCTGTGGCCCACCGCTGATGGGGAAAATTCACGATACCGCCGGAGACTGGCGCATTCCGCTGCTCGCCTGCGCGCTGGCCGCGGTGGTGATGGCGTTATGCGGTATGCTTGCCGGGCGTGACCGGGAGATCACACCCCGCTGACATTCAAGGCAGACCCGGAGGTCTGCTTTTTTTAACCCTGCGCCGCCCGCATCATGGCCTGTACCAGCACGACCGGGCGCCCTTGTAGCGCGGCCCGCTCATGCTGGAACAGGGTGAGGACAAAGAAAGGATGGGTTACCAGCTCTGCCGCGCGGATCTCGCCCTGCTCGTCCCAGCCCGTTACGCGCATGTCGCCCCGCTCAAGCTGGTCGGCAAACTCAGGTGAGACGCCGTAATTGCAGTGATACCCCTCCTGAATTTCCGGCTTGCCATACGCTTTAGCAATCAGCGTGTTATTTCGCAGCTCGATCGCGTCGGTTTTTTCCACCAGCGAGCAGGTCAGCGGCGCAATTACCATCCTTCCCTCGGTGTCGGTTTCGGCATGGCCTGCATCGTGCCAGCCCAGTACATTACGCGCATACTCAATCAGCGCATGCTGGAACCCGCCGCAGGTGCCGAGAAAGGGGATGCTGTTCTCACGCGCGTAACGGGCCGCAATAAACGCCGCCTCGGTGTTTTTATACGGGCTTGCCGGTACCAGCCAGATGGCATCGTACCCGACCAGGTCTTCGGGGCTGGTCAGCTCAGGCGTGGCGAGCCAGTCATAATCAGCGGTGAGCTCCAGAACCGCAGCGGCGTCGTCAATCGCCAGCGGGATCGCCTGGTGCGCAATAACATCGGGATTGTAATCACCAACCAGCGCAATGCGCAGCGTCGTTTTAACCGGGGAGAGTTCCATCAGAGATTCCTTATGCCGGAGGATTTTCAGATAACATAAGGAACCTCAGACTACCGATCTTTTGCAATTATCACAATACCTTAAATTGGGTGGATAAAAGCCGGGTGCTATAGTGTTCTTGCAGAACGTCGTAAGGAAATGAGGAGGACCCATGATTCAATGTAAACGCGTGTATGAGCAGGCGACCTCAAAAGACGGTTACCGGATCCTGGTCGACAGACTCTGGCCGCGAGGGATAAAAAAGACCGACCTCGCCTGTGACGAGTGGTGTAAAGCGCTAACGCCGTCCAGCGAACTGCGAAAAGCTTTTCACAGTGAAACGATAGATTTCACCGCGTTCAGTGAAGCCTATCGTAAAGAGCTGGCGCAGCATCCGGATGAAGGCAAACGCCTGGCGGCTCTCGCCAAACAGCAGACCGTGACGCTACTCTATGGGGCGAAAAATACGGAGCAGAATCACGCGCAGGTACTGGCGGACTGGCTGCGTAAACTGTGATTAACCGATCGCCAGCTCATCCACGTTGTGTGGCATCTCGTCGGGAGTAAGCGGCATCAGATGTTCCGGGCGAACAAACGCAAAGCCGTGCTGATTATCAAAGGCGTAAACATCACCGGTGACCAGCCACAGCGCACGCGCTGACGTGGCGGGTAATTGCGTCATGACGCCGTTAACCGGGTTCACAAAACGCTGGCCCGGCTGACAGAGGCCAAACAGCTCGACGGATTTACCGATATTTCGACGGCCTGCCGCCGTACGCGCACCCACGATCATCGCCATGCTGCCCGGTTTTAACTGAAACATACTTCTTCTCGCATACGTACTGCCAGAAACTGGCTAAGAATAATCCTAAAGAGAAGTGTATCGCAGTTTTATTGCCGTTGTCATCTGGTCGGTTGCGGGTGATCGCGGCGGTAAAGATCCCATTCATCGATCACTTCCCCGCCGGGCAGTTTGCACTCGGTACGTACGCCCTGCGGGCTTTGAACAGGGATTTGCTCTCCCCCTTTCTCCAGACAGTACACTGACGCCGGGTTTGCCATACCAATAGCGTGCGGCGGTTGAGGCGCATCAGGAGGGGTTGTCTTTGTTGAGCAGGCGGCCAGCGGTAAAACCAGCGCCAGGAGAAGATATTTCATTATCATGATCCTTCAGGGTGTAAAAATGTCAGAGTAACGGGTCATCGCCGTTTTCTCCATGATTTCTCCATTAAACCTGCACGATTCCCCCTTATAGTGATGCCTGTTCTCACACTGACCAGAGAACATCATTCCGTAATCAAGATGTTTTGCCCCGATCTCAACATCGGGGCTTTTTTTAGTCTTCCCCTCATCTGCCTTCAGAAGAATCTATAAAATTAATCCTGTTCATGTTTTACTATGACCGGAGTCTATATTTTCAGCATAACATGCAGATACAGAGGTCTTCTGCATGGGAGTCATCCTGCCTCATGTCAGATATCATTCTTGCCCGTGTTTCAGAAACCCTCTCCACTGAGCAATCTCTCGACAGTCTGGTGCGTCAGCTACTGGAAATGCTGGAAATTGTGACGGATATGGAATCAACCTACCTGACGAAAGTCGATATCAATGCGCGTTTGCAGCACATTTTATATGCCCGTAACAGCAAGCAAATGCAGATCCCGGAAGGATTCAGCGTGCCCTGGGACGAAACACTGTGTAAGCGCGCCATCGACAGCGACACGTTGTTCAGTAACGAGGTGCCCGACCGCTGGCCGGAGTGTGAAGCGGCCAAAGCACTGGGCATTACAACCTATATGAGCGTGCCGGTTCACCTGGCTGACGGTTCTCTGTATGGCACGCTTTGCGCTGCCAGCACCGCACAGAAACAGTTCAGCGAGCGTGGCGAGCAGGTGATCAGACTCTTTGCCGGTTTAATTGGTCAGTACATTCAGAAAGAGTCGCTTGTGCTTCAGCTTCGCGAAGCAAATGCGGCGCTCATTGCTCACTCTTACACCGACGCCCTCACCGGCCTGCCGAATCGTCGCGCCATTTTTGAAAACCTTACCACCCTGTTCTTACTGGCGCGCCATCTTAACCGCAGGGTCATGATGGCCTTTATTGACCTCGATGATTTCAAGCGAATCAATGACCAGTACGGGCATGAGGCGGGCGATCGCTTCCTCGTACAGGTCGGCAAGCGGCTGACTCACGAGCAAACGCAGGATGAGATTATTGGCCGGCTCGGCGGCGATGAATTTCTGGTTGCCAGCCTGAGTCACAGCGATGATGGCGACGCCAGTACAGAGGTCAACGCAATCAAAACCCGCCTCAATGGTCTTATTGCGGGCGAATACGGGTTAGGCAATGCCACTATTCTTTATCCCGGCGCAAGCCTTGGCGTCGTTATTGTTGATCCTCACAGCACGGATGAAGATAGCGCCCTGCGCACCGCAGACCTCGCGATGTATCAGGATAAAAAAGGAAAAAGCAAAACAGGCTTTGTCGCGTTAGATTAAAACCGTACACTCTACGGCCTTATACAAACTCAAACAGGTGATGGCATGAGAATAGGGATCCTCTTTCCGGTGGTTATTTTTATCACAGCGGTGGTGTTTTTAGGCTGGTTTTTCCTTGGCGGTTACGCCGCGCCGGGGGCTTAAATGAGAAAAACGACCATCATCATGTTGATTGTCGCCATCGTGGCCGTCGCCGGTACGCAGTTAGGCTGGTGGTAACGCCCAAAGTAAAAAGGCCGCCGTCAGGCAGCCTTTTTTAACACAGGTCAGATTTAGCTTTTGATTTTTCTGTAGATAAACAGAACAACCAGCGCGCCAATCACCGCGACGACAAAGCTGCCGAAGTTGAAGCCATCAACTCTGCCAAAGCCGAACAGGGTACTGATCCAGCCACCGACGACTGCACCCACAATCCCCAGAATGATCGTGACGATGAAACCGCCGCCATCTTTGCCCGGCATAATCCACTTCGCCAGGATCCCCGCAATCAGCCCAAAGATAATCCAGGATAAAATTCCCATAGCTTTCCTCTCTGTATGGTTTTTGTCATTAAATCAACGACACAGAAAAGGATAGCACAGGATCTGAGAAAGGAAATTTGTGATAAGAATCACACGGTTCGTTTGATTAAAATATGAGCAGTAAAAAAATGCCGTTCCACACTCATCGTGGGGTTGCATCTTTTACTGAGAAAGATTATCTTTCTCATTACTGAATAGTTGAGCAAATCACTCAGGTATTCAGTACGACATTGCTCACATTGCTTCCAGTATTTCTTGCCCACTCTTGAGTGGGCTTTTTTTTGCCCGAACCCACCAAAATCTGGCGTTTCTTCAGTGGAGGTGAAACGCTATTCTCTGTGGCTACTGAACAACAAAAACGTTGATAACATGAACGTATCAAGCAAGTTTGTCATCTGCCTTAATCTTGTTTCTGCCAGTACGTTACTGCTACTGCTCTCAACACGGTTTGAATGGTTCTGAGATGAAAGGAGCCTGGCATGGTGGCTTTCCTTTCGATTCCGTGCAGCCTCAACTCTCATACTTGTAGCTTTTATGACCTGTGTTAAGATCCCTGCACCTCAGGACGTGGTGGGACAACAGGAAAATGAAGAAGGCCATTGCCGTTGCTATCATCTCAACCTTTATGGTCGTCCTGTCGCTGTATGCGGTTAACGCCATTATCGCTGAGCAGCAAAAGAACCGGCAGAGGGAGATCTCCCACACGCTCTTAAGCTATTCTGAAGAGTTAACGCAAAATATCGCCAGTACGCTTAAAAATACCTCCGCGCAGGGATGCGATAGCGCCAGTCTGAACGTCTACCGAAAATTAAAGATGCGAAGTCTCTATTTCGCCGATGTGGGGTTTATTGAAAAGGGGAAAATCACCTGCACCGCGTTTTGGGGCAAGCTGGCAAATCCCATCGCCCTTCCCTCTGAGCTGCATAATACCCAGAACGGATTCAGCCTGGCGCAGTTTTCGCAGAAAGATTTCTTTGTCGGCAATGCGACAATCTATAACCACCTTATTATCTTCACCTCCCGTTCAGCCTACGATAAATTTGCCCCCGTTACCGCCAACTATTCGCTTCGTTCTTCCACTAAAGATTTCGGCCGCACCTTTTTCACAGTTACGCCGCCATCAGAAAAGTTCAGCCGCTTACAGTCTCTGTTATTTACGCTGGCTGTGACAGAGTGCAGTACACGCTGGGATTTGTGCGTTACCGTCACACACCATGATGCCGGACTGGCTTCGCTCTCCCACGTAGTGATGGTGCTTCTGTGCCTGTTTTTATACTTTATCTGGATATCCCTGACGCTGTTTTCTCTTCGACTTTATGAAGACCGACGTTCTCTGGAACGAACGCTGGTCAAAGCGGTAAAAGCGAATACCATCAGCGTTCATTTTCAGCCTGTTATTCGGGTTGCTGATAAGAAAATCGTCGGGGTTGAAGTGTTATCAAGATGGCAGGATAACAATCACAAAGAGGTTTCTCCTGAGCTGTTTATCCCGTTAATTAAAAAAATTGGCCTGTATAACGTTTATTATAAGAACATGATAAAGAAATCCCTGGCGGAAATTGCCGCGCTGGCCGCTGAACATCAGTTAATGATTTCACTGAACGTTGGCCGGACGGAAATTGAAGACGGCAAATTCCTGGCGGTATTACGTCATGAATGCTCAGAGAACGCGATTCCCTTATCGTTAATCAAAGTTGAGTTATCCGAGAATGGCGTTTCCACCGCGGCCATCCTTGAAGAGTTTTGTGAGGAGCTTAAATCGGCAGGCGTCAAAATTTCAATAGACGATTTTGGTGTGCAAAACTCTAATCTGGCCAGGCTATCAAATCTCAAATATGACGAAATCAAGGTGGATAAGTCGTTAGTGGACGGCATCAGCGAGCACTATAAACAGGATATCCTGGTGATCTTCAGCGACGCGCTCGCTAAACTGCACAAAACCCTGGTTTTTGAAGGGGTTGAAAGCGAAACGCAATATCAGTTCATCGCGCAGAGATACCCCGATGCCCTCGTACAAGGCTGGTACTTTTCAAAGTCGCTAACCCGGCACGACCTCGCCAGGCTGCTGGCAGACTCAGCGCGATGACGCGTTATTCATTGCCCCACTGATTCAGGAAGTTCGCAATATCGTCAATGCGCGCTTCGTCTATCTCCGCCTGGACAGCCATCTCCCGCTGCGCCTCTTCACTGATTTCCTCATTGTTGTATAAGCGAGTGAGCAGCAGCTGGAAATAGTGTGCCAGCGGCGTACGCTCTGCCTCTTCTACCGGTTTCGCCGTTTCAGTCGCATACTCGTCGACGATGTCATAATACTTGAGCGGGATATCATGGTTCATAGCGTTGTTTCCGTCTTGTGTGCATAAAAAACGGGAACCCTCAGGCTCCCGTTGTCATTTAACCCAGCGAGTGGATTACATGTTCGCGATAATCGCGTCGCCAAACTCTGAGCATTTCAGCAGTTTAGCGCCTTCCATCAGACGTTCAAAGTCATAGGTGACGGTTTTCGCATTAATCGCGCCTTCCATACCCTTAACGATCAGGTCTGCGGCTTCGAACCATTCCATATGACGCAGCATCATCTCTGCGGACAGAATGATAGAGCCTGGGTTGACTTTGTCCTGGCCTGCATATTTAGGTGCAGTACCGTGAGTTGCTTCGAACAGGGCGCACTCGTCACCGATGTTCGCGCCCGGGGCGATACCGATACCCCCCACCTGCGCGGCCAGCGCATCGGAGATGTAGTCACCATTCAGGTTCATACAGGCGATCACGTCATACTCAGCAGGTCGCAGCAGGATCTGTTGCAGGAACGCATCGGCAATCACATCTTTAATGATGATCTCTTTACCGGTGTTCGGGTTCTTAATTTTCTGCCATGGGCCGCCGTCGATCAGTTCACCGCCGAACTCTTCGGTCGCCAGCTGATAGCCCCAGTCTTTGAACGCGCCTTCGGTGAACTTCATGATGTTGCCTTTGTGAACCAGGGTCACAGAGTCACGATCGTTGGTGATAGCGTATTCGATGGCGGCACGCACCAGACGCTTGGTCCCTTCTTCGGAGCATGGCTTGATGCCGATGCCGCAATGCTCAGGGAAGCGAATTTTCTTCACGCCCATCTCTTCGCGCAGGAATTTAATCACTTTTTCTGCATCAGCAGAGTCCGCTTTCCATTCGATACCGGCGTAGATGTCTTCTGAGTTTTCACGGAAGATAACCATGTCGGTCAGTTCCGGGTGCTTAACCGGGCTTGGGGTGCCCTGGTAGTAACGCACCGGACGCAGACACACATACAGATCCAGTTCCTGACGCAGCGCCACGTTCAGGGAGCGAATGCCGCCGCCAACTGGCGTGGTCAGAGGGCCTTTGATAGCAACGCGATAGTCGCGGATCAGGTCCAGCGTTTCGGCTGGCAGCCAGACGTCCTGGCCATAAACTTGAGTCGATTTTTCACCGGTGTAAATTTCCATCCAGGAAATTTTACGCTCGCCTTTGTAGGCTTTCTCAACAGCGGCATCAACCACTTTCAGCATTGCCGGGGTAACGTCTACGCCGATACCGTCGCCTTCAATGAACGGGATAATCGGGTTGTGAGGAACGTTAATCTTGCCGTTTTGCAGGGTGATCTTTTTACCTTCCGCCGGAACAACTACTTTGCTTTCCATTAACCTCTCCTTCGAGCGCTTCTGGTTGTTACTGATCTTATGTTAATAAATTGTAATGAGCCTTCCGATAGTACCTGATTGTCCGACGCCATGAAAGGTCTTCGTTATTAGGCTATAATGCGGCAATTGATAACGCCTGAAAATACCATGACGAAAACTTCTTTTAGAAAACACCGGGTTGAGCGATTCAGCTCACGACAAGCCACCAGAAGAACGCCAGAACCCCAGACAACGCGGGTCATACTGTTCAATAAACCCTACGATGTATTGCCACAGTTTACCGACGAGGCCGGGCGCAGCACGCTGAAGGACTTTATTCCCGTTCAGGGAGTGTACGCGGCGGGACGTCTGGATCGTGACAGCGAAGGGTTGCTGGTGCTCACCAATGACGGCGTGCTCCAGGCCAGGCTCACTCAGCCGGGCAAGCGTACCGGGAAAATTTACTTTGTGCAGGTTGAAGGCGAGCCGGACGACGCGTCGCTGGCAAAACTGCGTAACGGCGTAACGCTGAACGACGGTCCCACCCTGCCGGCTGGTATTGAGCGCGTGAATGAACCCGAGTGGTTGTGGCCGCGCAACCCGCCGATTCGTGAGCGGAAATCCATTCCCACCAGCTGGCTTAAAATAACCCTTTATGAAGGCCGCAACCGACAGGTCAGGCGCATGACTGCGCATGTGGGCTACCCTACCCTGCGACTCATTCGCTATGCCATGGGCAGCTACACGCTGGACTCGCTGGCAAACGGGGAATGGCGGGATGTTACCCCTAAGGAGAACTGATGTTTAAACCTCATGTTACGGTCGCCTGCGTGGTCCATGCGCAGGGGAAATTCCTGGTGGTGGAAGAGACCATCAACGGCAAAGCGCTGTGGAACCAGCCTGCCGGGCATCTTGAAGCCAATGAAACCTTACGCCAGGCGGCAGCCCGTGAGCTGTGGGAGGAGACGGGTATCCGCGCCGAACCGCAGCATTTTATCCGTATGCATCAGTGGATAGCGCCTGACCAGACGCCTTTCCTGCGCTTCTTATTCGCCGTTGAACTTAACGAAACGTGCGCCACTGAACCGCACGACGACGATATCGATCGCTGCCTGTGGGTGACTGCCGAGGAGATCCTGAACGCGCCAAACCTGCGTTCGCCGCTGGTGGCGGAAAGCATCCGCTGCTGGCAGTCTGCGGCGCGCCTGCCGCTGGATATCATTGCAGAGTTTAACTGGCCGTTTACAGAGGGTGTCAATGGTGGGGGGGCGTGATAGAATACGCCGCCTTGAAGTTCAATGTCGTGAGTATTCCATGTCAGATAACAGCCAGAAAAAAGTAATCGTCGGCATGTCCGGCGGTGTCGATTCCTCCGTTTCCGCCTACCTGTTGCAGCAACAGGGCTATAAGGTGGAGGGCCTGTTCATGAAGAACTGGGAGGAAGACGATGGCGAGGAATACTGCACTGCCGCTGCGGATCTCGCCGATGCGCAGGCCGTGTGCGATAAGCTCGGCATCGAACTGCACACCGTTAACTTTGCCGCAGAATACTGGGACAACGTTTTTGAACTCTTCCTCGAAGAGTACAAAGCGGGCCGCACGCCAAACCCGGATATCCTGTGCAACAAAGAGATCAAATTCAAAGCCTTCCTGGAATTCGCCGCGGAAGACCTGGGCGCAGACTACATTGCGACCGGCCACTACGTGCGTCGCGCGGATGTGAATGGCAAAAGCCAGCTGCTGCGCGGCCTGGACGGCAACAAAGATCAGAGCTACTTCCTCTATACGCTGAGCCACGAACAGATTGCCCAGAGCCTGTTCCCGGTCGGCGAGCTGGAAAAGCCGGAAGTGCGTAAGATTGCTGAAGATCTGGATCTGATCACCGCGAAGAAAAAAGACTCCACCGGTATTTGTTTTATCGGCGAGCGTAAATTCCGCGAGTTCCTGGGGCGCTACCTGCCTGCACAGCCGGGCAAAATCGTCACCGTTGACGGCGATGAGATTGGTCAGCACCAGGGGCTGATGTACCACACTCTCGGCCAGCGTAAAGGTCTGGGAATCGGCGGCACCAAAGAGGGCAGCGAAGATCCGTGGTACGTGGTCGACAAAGACGTCGAAAACAATATTCTGGTTGTGGCTCAGGGTCACGACCACCCGCGCCTGATGTCCGTTGGACTGATCGCGCAACAGCTGCACTGGGTCGATCGCGAGCCGCTGAAAGGCACGCTACGCTGCACAGTGAAAACGCGCTACCGCCAGACGGACATCCCTTGCACCGTAACCGCACTGGATGACGATCGCATTGACGTGCGTTTCGACGAGCCGGTTTCCGCCGTTACCCCTGGCCAGTCTGCTGTTTTCTACAGCGGCGAAATTTGCCTCGGCGGTGGGATCATTGAACAGCGCCTGCCGCTGCCTGCTGTTTAAACCGTTTGCACACATAAAGGAGACCGTGTGGCGAAGAACTATTACGACATCACCCTGGCGCTGGCGGGAATTTGCCAGTCAGCCCGTCTGGTGCAACAGCTGGCGCATCAGGGTCATTGCGACGCTGATGCCCTGCACGTTTCACTCAACAGCGTTATCGATCTTAACCCAGGCTCCACGCTGGGCGTCTTTGGCGGCAGTGAAACCAATCTTCGTCTCGGTCTTGAAACTCTGCTCGGCGTGCTCAACGCCAGCAACCGTCAGGGGTTGAACGCGGAACTGACCCGCTACACCTTAAGCCTGATGGTGCTGGAACGTAAGCTTAATGCGGCAAAAGGCGCAATGAATACCCTGGGCGACCGCATCGCCGGGCTACAGCGCCAGCTCGACCACTTTGACCTCCAGTCTGAGACCCTGCTCAGCGCGATGGCCGGTATCTACGTTGACGTGATTAGCCCGCTAGGCCCGCGTATTCAGGTCACCGGTTCGCCTGCCGTATTGCAAAGCCCACAGGTACAGGCGAAGGTACGCGCTTCGCTGCTGGCAGGCATCCGTGCCGCCGTGCTGTGGCAACAGGTCGGCGGTGGCCGCCTACAGTTAATGTTTTCTCGTCATCGCCTGACGACTCAGGCAAAACAAATTCTTGCTCATTGTTAACCTCCCGGAGTTGCGAATTATGGAATTATCCTCACTGACCGCCGTATCCCCTGTCGATGGACGCTACGGCGATAAAGTCAGCGCGCTGCGCGGGATCTTCAGCGAATATGGCCTGCTGAAGTTCCGTGTTCAGGTTGAAGTACGCTGGCTGCAAAAGCTGGCCGCCCAGACAGCAATCAAGGAAGTTCCTGCTTTTGACGCAAAGGCAAACGATTACCTTGATAAAATCGTTGCTGAGTTCAGCGAAGAAGATGCCGCGCGCATTAAAACCATCGAACGCACCACCAACCACGACGTGAAAGCGGTTGAATACTTCCTGAAAGAGAAAGTGGCAAGCGTCCCTGCCCTGCACGCGGTATCTGAATTTATTCACTTCGCCTGCACGTCTGAAGATATTAACAACCTGTCTCACGCGCTGATGCTCTCTACCGCGCGGAAAGAGGTAGTACTCCCTTACTGGCGTAAAATCATTGATGCGGTGAAAGCGCTGTCCGTGGAATACCGCGACATTCCGCTGCTGTCCCGTACTCACGGCCAGCCAGCAACCCCATCCACCATGGGTAAAGAGATGGCGAACGTGGCGTACCGCATGGAACGCCAGTATCGTCAGCTGGAGCAGGTTGAGATCCTCGGCAAAATCAACGGCGCGGTGGGTAACTACAACGCCCACATCGCCGCGTACCCGGAAGTGGACTGGCACCAGTTCAGCGAAGAGTTTGTGACCTCTCTGGGGATCCAGTGGAACCCGTACACCACCCAAATTGAGCCGCACGACTACATCGCCGAGCTGTTTGACTGCATTGCGCGCTTCAACACCATCCTGATCGACTTCGATCGTGACGTATGGGGTTACATCGCCCTGAACCACTTCAAGCAGAAGACCATCGCCGGGGAAATCGGTTCGTCCACCATGCCGCACAAAGTGAACCCAATCGACTTCGAAAACTCCGAAGGTAACCTGGGTCTGGCGAATGCCGTGTTACAACATATGGCGAGCAAGCTGCCGGTATCCCGCTGGCAGCGCGACCTGACTGACTCCACGGTGCTGCGTAACCTGGGCGTAGGTATTGGCTACGCGCTGATCGCCTACCAGTCCACCCTTAAAGGTGTGAGCAAACTGGAAGTTAACCGCGACCGTCTGCTGGACGAGCTGGATCACAACTGGGAAGTGCTGGCGGAGCCGATTCAGACCGTGATGCGTCGTTACGGCATCGAAAAACCGTACGAGAAACTCAAAGAGCTGACCCGCGGTAAACGCGTTGATGCTGAAGGTATGAAACAGTTTATCGACGGTCTGGCGCTGCCAGAAGAAGAAAAAGCGCGCCTGAAAGAGATGACCCCGGCAAACTATATTGGCCGTGCCATCGCTATGGTTGACGAGCTGAAGTAATCGCCCTTCCCCCTTTCCACCCGGAAAGGGGGCTGCTTTACATCATCGAGCCGACATTTCACGTCACATTATCTGTTTTGCCGGGATTAGAGCCTGCCGTCAGGCTGATTGTTATTTTTTGCCGTGGAATAACTTTCCGGAATATACCGTTTTAAGCCGAACGGGCACAGTTTGAACTGGCACGGGGTTTCAGCCGTGCACAGGCGATCCATCTCCTGTCGGTTGCCTGGACACGCGTTTTTCTGTTTGAACCCCATCCAGCCTATTGATGTAAAGGGCATTGCCTGCGCTATCCATACTCTACGCCGCCGATCGTTAATCAGGATCCCCTGGTTTGAAGTGGTGATGATTTCACCTGTACGAACGTAATAATCTCCCTTTAACCACAGGATATAATTCAGGCCATACTGTGTTTCAACTTTGCAAAAGATGGTTCCGCTTTCCGGGCTCGCAATAGTCTCAACAACCTTCCATTCCATAAAGTCCTCTTTACTCGCTATATTGCTGTTTTGTTGTGTAAAAATGCTGCTTTTCTGGCACATCTTATGCAAATCTAATTTCGCACCATAAAATAAGCGTAGACAAAGCCAGGCATAGTGAGAACATCCTTACAAAAAAAAGGGCAATATTTACAAAACTGGCGTGCCCGTGCTGTCCAAAAAGCGACTCGCCTTCAACAGTTCATAAACGGATGGCTGTTTTATCGGGATTGCGAAAGCTTGCGAAAACAAGTCAGTTTATATTACCCGCGCCTGCTGGGGACGCATGAGGCTTACGTGAGTTGGGTGGGTGATATGAACCAGGCTCAGGTCAACATACTTACTAATCAGGTGCCTGGCGTCATCCCCCCCTGTGTTCGGGAGCATGAAAAAATCATTTAATTTCATTGCGCTGGTGTCAACCTGAATAATCAGCGTTAAACTATTCATACCATTTATAAAGGGAGAAGTGATGATGCGCGTACTGGTTGTTGAGGATAACGCATTGCTACGTCATCACCTGAAAGTTCAACTTCAGGAGATGGGTCATCAGGTGGACGATGCTGAAGACGCAAAAGAGGCCGATTATTATCTCAATGAACACCTGCCGGACATCGCCATTGTCGATTTAGGGCTGCCGGATGAAGACGGATTGTCCCTTATCCGCCGCTGGCGTAGCCATGATGTTTCCCTGCCGGTGCTGGTGCTGACTGCCCGCGAAGGCTGGCAGGACAAGGTTGAAGTCCTGAGCGCTGGCGCGGATGACTACGTGACCAAACCCTTCCATATTGAAGAAGTCGCCGCGCGTATGCAGGCGCTGCTGCGCCGCAACAGCGGGCTGGCGTCGCAGGTGATCTCTCTGCCGCCGTTCCAGGTGGATCTCTCCCGCCGTGAATTTTCTATTAATGATGAAGTGATCAAGCTGACCGCATTCGAATACACCATCATGGAAACGCTGATCCGTAACAACGGTAAAGTGGTGAGCAAAGATTCCCTGATGCTTCAGCTCTATCCGGATGCCGAGCTGCGCGAAAGCCACACCATTGACGTGCTGATGGGTCGCCTGCGTAAAAAAATTCAGGCGCAGTACCCGCATGACGTGATCACCACCGTGCGTGGTCAGGGCTACCTGTTCGAATTACGCTAAATGAAAGGGATATTGCGCCACATTTTACCCCTTTCGCTGCGGGTTCGCTTTTTGCTGGCAACCGCCGCCGTCGTGCTGGTGCTGTCGCTCTCTTACGGGATGGTGGCGTTGGTCGGTTATAGCGTGAGCTTCGATAAAACCACCTTCCGCCTGCTTCGCGGCGAAAGTAACCTGTTTTATACCCTGGCGAAGTGGGAGAACAACCGAATCACCGTCGAGATGCCGGAAAACCTGAATCAGCAGAGCCCGACGCTGGCGCTGATCTATGATGAAAAAGGGAAATTGCTGTGGGCCCAGCGCGATGTCCCGTGGTTGAAAAAGCGCATCCGTCCGGAATGGCTGAAAACCAACGGTTTTCATGAAATAGAAGCCGACCTCAACTCCACCAGCAGCCTGCTGCGTGACGATCGCGCCTTACAGATCAAGCTTAATGAGATCCGTGCCGAAGATGACGACACGGAGATGACCCACTCTGTGGCCATCAACCTTTACCCCGCCACCCTGAACATGCCGCAGTTAACCATTGTGGTGATCGATACCATACCGGTTGAGCTGAAACGCTCGTATATGGTCTGGAACTGGTTTGTGTATGTTCTGGCTGCCAACCTGCTGCTGGTGATCCCTCTCCTGTGGGTTGCTGCGTGGTGGAGCCTCCGCCCGATTGAATCCCTTGCCAAAGAGGTGCGCGAGCTGGAGGAACATCACCGCGAGAAGCTAAACCCGGAGACCACGCGTGAGCTGACCAGCCTGGTGCGCAACCTCAACCGCCTGCTGAAAAGCGAACGTGAACGCTACGACAAGTATCGCACGACGCTCACCGACCTTACGCACAGCCTGAAAACCCCGCTGGCCGTGATGCAGAGTACCCTGCGTTCCATGCGCAGTTCGAAAATGAGCGTGGATGACGCCGAGCCGGTGATGCTGGAACAAATCAGCCGTATTTCACAGCAGATCGGCTATTACCTGCACCGCGCGAGCATGCGTTCCGGAAGCGCTCTGTTGAGCCGTGAACTGCACCCGGTAGCCCCGCTGCTGGATAACCTCACCTCTGCGCTGAACAAGGTGTACCAGCGTAAAGGGGTCAACATCAGTCTGGATATCTCACCGGAAATTAGCTTTGTCGGTGAGAAAAATGACTTTATGGAAGTGATGGGAAACCTGCTCGATAACGCCTGCAAATATTGTCTGGAGTTTGTCGAGGTGTCCGCGCGGGTAACGGATAACGAACTGCATATTATCGTTGAGGATGATGGTCCTGGCATTCCCCGTAATAAACGCGAAGTGGTGTTCGATCGCGGCCAGCGCGCCGATACGCTGCGGCCAGGCCAGGGCGTCGGATTATCCGTCGCCAGGGAAATCGTCGATCAGTACGAGGGCAAGATTGAAACCGGTGAAAGTTTGCTGGGCGGTGCCCGTATGGAAGTCATTTTTGGCCGCCAGCATCCCGTATCGAACGATAGTTGACCCGAAATGTGAAAAATACGCGTATCTCGCAGTCAGGGGGCGGTGCTTCCGTTATAATCCGTCTCAGTAAGAGCCTGCGGAATACAAAAATATGGATTATCAATTAACGCTTAACTGGCCCGAATTTATTGAACGTTACTGGCAAAAACGCCCGGTCGTTCTTAAACGCGGGATCAGCAATTTTATCGACCCTATTTCTCCTGACGAACTCGCTGGTCTGGCGATGGAAAACGAGGTAGACAGCCGTCTGGTGAGCCACCAGGACGGGAAATGGCAGGTCAGCCACGGTCCCTTTGAAAGCTACGATCATCTGGGCGAAAACAACTGGTCTTTACTGGTGCAGGCGGTCAACAACTGGCACGAACCCACCGCAGCCTTAATGCGTCCCTTCCGCGCCCTGCCAGACTGGCGAATGGACGATCTGATGATCTCCTTCTCCGTTCCCGGTGGCGGCGTGGGTCCGCATCTGGATCAGTACGACGTGTTTATCATTCAGGGTACCGGTCGCCGTCGCTGGCGCGTGGGCGAAAAAGTGCCAATGAAGCAGCACTGCCCGCACCCGGATCTGCTTCAGGTTGATCCGTTTGAAGGGATCATTGATGAAGAGCTGGAGCCAGGTGACATTCTTTATATCCCACCGGGCTTCCCGCATGAAGGTTATTCCCTGGAGAACTCGCTGAACTATTCGGTTGGTTTCCGCGCGCCAAGCGGGCGCGAGATGATCAGCGGATTTGCTGACTATGTTTTACAGCGTGAGCTGGGCAGCTACCGTTACAGCGATCCGGACGTTCCGGCGCGTGAGCACCCGGCGGATATTCTGCCAGAGGAGCTGGATAAGCTGCGCGGGATGATGCTGGATCTGATCAACGAACCGGAGCACTTCAGACAGTGGTTTGGCGAGTTTATCAGCCAGTCGCGTCACGAACTGGACGTCGCACCGCCAGAGCCGCCGTATCAGGCAGATGAAATTTATGATGCGCTCCAGCAGGGCGATAAGCTGGTTCGTCTGGGCGGATTACGCGTACTACGCATTGGCGAAGAGGTATTCGTCAACGGCGAGCGCCTGGACTCTCCGCATCGCCCGGCGCTGGAAGCGATTGCCAGCCATATGGTGCTGACTGCGGATACCTTTGGCGACGCACTGGACGATCCCTCCTTCCTCGCCATGCTGGCCGCGCTGGTGAACAGCGGGTACTGGTTTTTTGAGGACTGAGCCGCTTTAATGCCCGGTGACGCTGCGCTTACCGGGCCTACGATCGAAATGTAGGCCGGGTAAGGCGTAGCCGCCACCCGGCATAAAACATTACCGCTTCGCGGTTAACTCCGCTATCCGCACGATCACCTGCACCGCTTTCTCCATCCCTTCCAGCGTCACGAACTCATGCTTGCCGTGGTAGTTATATCCACCGGTAAACAGGTTCGGGCACGGCAGGCCCATAAACGACAGCTGTGAACCATCGGTACCGCCACGGATCGGTTTCATCACCGGCTCGATGTCACAATCGCGCATCGCCTGCTGGGCGATATCAAGAATATGCGGATGCTCCATCACCTTATCGCGCATATTGTAATAGCTGTCTTCGATGATGAGTTCAATATAGCAATCCGGATGCAGCCCCTTGCCGACCTTTTTCGCGATCTCCATCATCTTACGTTTGCGCGCTTCAAAGGCTTTGCGGTCGAAATCGCGGACAATATAGTGCATCTGCGCGCTGTCCACGGTCCCCTTGATGCTGGTCAGATGATAAAAACCCTCATACCCTTCCGTCATCTCCGGGCTCTCTTCGGCGGGCACTTCCGCATGAATACGCGCAGCCAGCGACAGCGCATTCACCATCACCCCTTTCGCAGACCCCGGGTGCACGTTATTCCCGACGATTTTGATCGTTACCGATGCCGCGTTAAAGTTTTCATACTCCAGTTCACCCACGCCGCCACCGTCGACGGTGTAGGCCCACTGCGCGTTAAACGCCTCAACGTCAAAGTGTTTTGCGCCTTTTCCAACCTCTTCATCCGGCGTGAAGGCCACGCGGATATCGCCATGTGGGATATTTTTGCCCTTCAGCACCGCCAGCGCCGTCATGATCTCGGCGATGCCCGCTTTGTCATCGGCCCCCAGCAAGGTTTTGCCGTCAGTGGTGATTAACGTCTGCCCCAGCAGCTGATGCAGTACCGGGAACATCACCGGCGACAGCACTTCGTCGCCAATGCCCAGCGCAATATCACCGCCGCGGTAGTTTTCAACAATCTGCGGGTTTACGTGTTTACCGCTAAAATCAGGTGAGGTATCGACATGAGAAATAAAGCCAATTGCCGGGATATCGCCGTCAATATTCGCCGGCAGCGTTCCCATCACGGTCCCTTTTTCGCTGAGCGTGACATCAACCAGCCCCATGGCCTCCAGCTGCTCTTTCAGCAGATTTAGCAGCTTCCACTGGCCTTCGGTGCTTGGCACCTGTCGGACCCCCGGCTTAGATTGGGTATCCAGCGAAACGTAATGTAAGAAACGCTCAAGTAGTTTATCCATGCAGTCACCCTCACTTTTTGTGACAACATTATCATTAAGCAGCAAAACGCAAATATTGCGTCAGGTCACTTTTATCCCGCAAACGAGAACTTTTTACGTTTATATCGTTGTGCGTTAATAAATGTAGCTTATGAATAAGTGAGAAGGATTGGCGATTCAATGGGTTTGCCGTAGAATGTCCGCCCTCATTACGAGTCACCAAGGTGGTTACACACAAACCCCGCTTCAGTCTGCTGCCTGAGGCGTCTATATGGGACAGCGCGAAAATTGAATACACAACCCCGTTCCCTTTCACCGCTGGTGCAACTGGAACGAATTCGTAAAAGTTTCGATGGCAAAGATGTCATTTCCGACCTTAATCTGACCATCAATGACGGTGAGTTTCTCACGCTGCTCGGCCCCTCCGGCTGCGGCAAAACCACCGTCCTGCGCCTTATCGCCGGGCTGGAAAGCGTCGATAACGGCCATATCCATCTTGAGAACCAGGACATAACCCAGGTTCCAGCCGAAGATCGCCACGTCAATACCGTCTTTCAGAGCTATGCCCTGTTCCCGCACATGACCGTGTTTGAGAACGTGGCGTTTGGCCTGCGGATGCAAAAAACACCGGCCAGCGAGATCCCACCTCGGGTTACCGAAGCCCTGCGCATGGTACAGCTGGAGGCGTTCGCCCAGCGCAAGCCGCATCAACTTTCCGGTGGTCAGCAGCAGCGTGTGGCCATTGCCCGCGCCGTGGTCAACAAACCTCGCCTGCTCCTGCTGGATGAATCCCTCTCTGCGCTGGACTACAAGCTGCGCAAGCAGATGCAGAACGAGCTGAAAGCGCTTCAGCGTAAGCTCGGCATCACGTTCGTGTTTGTCACGCACGATCAGGAAGAAGCCCTGACCATGTCAGACCGTATCGTGGTGATGCGCGACGGCAAGATTGAGCAGGATGGCACCCCGCGTGAAATTTACGAAGAGCCGAAAAACCTGTTCGTCGCCAGCTTTATTGGCGAAATCAATATCTTTAACGCCACGGTGATCGAGCGTCTGGACGAGCAGCGCGTTCGCGCGAACGTGGAAGGCCGCGAATGCAATATTACCGTCAACTTTGCCGTCGAGAAGGGTCAAAAGCTCAACGTCCTGCTGCGCCCGGAAGATCTCCGCGTTGATGAGATCCACGACACGGCTGACGTCGAAGGTCTGATCGGTTACGTTCGCGAACGCAACTACAAAGGGATGACCCTCGAATCCGTTGTGGAACTGGAAAACGGCAAAATGGTGATGGTCAGCGAGTTCTTTAACGAGGACGATCCGGACTTCGACCACTCGCTGGATCAGAAAATGGTCATCAACTGGGTAGAAAGCTGGGAGGTTGTACTGGCTGATGAAGAACACAAGTAAGTTCCAGAATGTGGTGATTGCCACGATCGTCGGTTGGCTTGTGTTGTTTGTCTTTCTTCCCAACCTGATGATCATCGTGACCAGCTTCCTGACCCGCGACGACGCGAACTTCGTGACGATGGTCTTTACGCTGGACAACTACGCGCGCCTGCTCGATCCGCTCTATTTTGACGTGCTGCTGCACTCGCTCAATATGGCGCTGATTGCCACCCTCGCCTGTCTGGTGCTGGGGTATCCATTCGCCTGGTTCCTGGCCCGCCTGCCGCAAAAAGTGCGGCCGCTGCTGCTGTTTTTACTGATTGTACCCTTCTGGACCAACTCGTTAATCCGCATCTACGGGCTGAAAATCTTTCTCAGCACCAAAGGTTATCTGAACGAGTTCCTGCTGTGGCTGGGGGTGATCGAGACGCCGATCCGCATCATGTTCACCCCGGGCGCGGTAATTGTCGGCCTGGTCTATATCCTGCTGCCGTTTATGGTGATGCCGCTCTACTCCAGCATTGAAAAGCTCGATAAGCCGCTGCTGGAAGCGGCGAAAGACCTGGGCGCCAGTAAGTTACAAACCTTTGTCCGCATCATTATTCCGCTGACCATGCCGGGTATTATCGCCGGCTGTCTGCTGGTCATGCTGCCTGCGATGGGCCTGTTCTACGTATCGGACCTGATGGGCGGGGCGAAAAACCTGCTGATCGGTAACGTGATTAAGAGCCAGTTCCTGAATATCCGCGACTGGCCGTTCGGCTCGGCCACCAGCATAACGCTGACGGTGGTGATGGGGCTGATGCTGCTGGTTTACTGGCGTGCATCACGCCTGCTGAATAAGAAGGTGGAGCTGGAATGATCGGTCGACTGCTTCGCGGCGGTTTTATGACCGCCATTTATGCGTATCTCTATATTCCGATAATCATTTTGATCGTGAACTCTTTTAACAGCTCACGCTTCGGGATCAACTGGCAAGGGTTTACCACCAAATGGTATGGCCTGCTGATGAACAATGACAGCCTGCTACAGGCCGCTCAGCACTCGCTGACGATGGCGGTATTTTCTGCCACCTTCGCGACGCTGATTGGCTCACTGACCGCCGTGGCGCTGTACCGCTACCGTTTTCGCGGTAAGCCGTTCGTCAGTGGCATGCTGTTTGTGGTGATGATGTCCCCGGATATCGTGATGGCCATTTCACTGCTGGTGCTGTTTATGCTGCTGGGCGTCCAGCTCGGTTTCTGGTCGCTGCTGTTCTCGCATATCACCTTCTGTCTGCCGTTTGTGGTGGTAACCGTCTACGCGCGTCTGAAAGGGTTCGACGTACGCATGCTGGAAGCGGCGAAAGATCTGGGTGCGAGCGAGATGACCATTCTGCGCAAAATCATTCTGCCGCTGGCGATGCCCGCCGTGGCAGCAGGATGGCTGCTCAGTTTTACCCTGTCGATGGACGACGTGGTCGTGTCCTCCTTCGTCACCGGGCCGAGCTATGAAATTCTGCCGTTGAAGATCTACTCAATGGTTAAAGTCGGTGTTTCACCCGAAGTGAACGCGCTGGCGACTATTCTGTTGGTGTTATCGCTGGTTCTGGTAATTGCCAGCCAGGTTATTGCTCGTGATAAAACAAAATCTCAGGGGACACAGAAATGAAAAAAATGCTTGCCGCTGCGGCACTGGTGCTCGGAATGGGCGCCGCGCATGCTGATGACAGCAAAACGCTCTATTTCTACAACTGGACCGAGTATGTGCCGCCGGGCCTGCTGGAGCAGTTCACCAAAGAGACGGGCATCAAGGTGATCTATTCGACCTACGAGTCGAATGAAACCATGTACGCCAAGCTCAAAACCTATAAAGATGGCGCGTATGACCTGGTGGTGCCGTCGACCTATTTCGTCGACAAGATGCGCAAAGAAGGCATGATCCAGAAGATCGACAAAACGAAGCTAACCAATTTTTCAAACCTCGATCCTGAGATGCTAAACAAGCCGTTCGACCCGAACAACGACTACTCCATTCCGTACATCTGGGGCGCGACGGCAATTGGCGTCAACAGCGATGCCATTGATCCAAAAACGGTTTCATCCTGGGCTGACCTGTGGAAGCCGGAATACAAAAGCAGCCTGCTGTTAACCGACGATGCGCGCGAAGTGTTCCAGGTTGCGCTGCGTAAACTCGGCTATTCCGGTAACACCACCGATCCGAAAGAGATCGAAGCGGCGTATAACGAACTGAAAAAGCTGATGCCAAACGTGGCGGCGTTCAACTCGGATAACCCGGCTAACCCGTATATGGAAGGTGAAGTGAATCTGGGTATGGTCTGGAACGGCTCTGCGTTTGTGGCGCGTCAGGCCGGGACGCCGCTGGAGGTGGTCTGGCCGAAGGAGGGCGGCATCTTCTGGATGGACAGCCTCGCGATCCCGGCGAATGCGAAAAACGTCGAGGGCGCCCTGAAGCTGATCAATTTCCTGCTGCGCCCGGATGTGGCAAAAGAGGTGGCGGAAACCATCGGCTACCCGACGCCAAACCTGGCCGCGCGGAAGCTGTTAAGCCCTGAAGTGGCAAATGATAAATCGCTTTATCCGGACGCTGAAACCATCAGCAAAGGGGAATGGCAGAACGACGTCGGTGACGCGAGCCGCCTGTATGAAGAGTATTATCAGAAGCTAAAAGCAGGCCGTTAATGCACAACGGGCGACGCAATGTCGCCCGTTACTCTTACAGCCCCTTCAGGAGTTTATCCACAAAGGCTGGCACCACCTCGCTCGCCAGACCGTAATGTTTCTCTTCAAACTCGCTCCCGACCTGGCTTGGCTCCAGATTAAGCTCCACCGTATGGGCACCTTGCAGTCGCGCTTCGTGAACAAATCCTGCCGCCGGATAGACATGTCCCGAAGTGCCAATGGCGATAAAGACGTCCGCCATAGCCAGGGCGCTGTAGATCTCATCCATTCCCAGCGGCATTTCGCCAAACCAGACCACATGCGGACGCAGACGCGAAGGGAACTGACAGCAGTGGCAGCGGTCTTCATCCAGCACGTCCTCTTTCCAGTCCAGCACCTGACCACTCCATGCGCACCGCACCTTGAGCAGTTCGCCGTGCATGTGAATGATGTTGTGGTTTCCGGCCCTTTCGTGAAGATTGTCGATGTTCTGCGTGACCAGCAGAAAACGATCCCCCAGCGCTTCCTCCAGCTTTGCCAGCGCCAGGTGCGCCGCATTCGGCGCAATCTCCGGCTGCTGAAGCTGGCGACGGCGGGCGTTGTAGAACGCCTGCACCAGCGCCGGGTCGCGGGCGAAACCTTCCGGCGTCGCCACATCTTCAACTCGGTGTTCTTCCCACAGTCCGTCCGCCGCGCGGAAGGTCTGAATACCGGATTCGGCGGAGATCCCCGCCCCGGTCAACACCACCACTCTGGGTTTATCCATCGCTTCTGGCATCATCCTGTCTCTGAAAAAGATCCGCTGACGCAGGCGTTCACGTAAGCGGCGTTTATTTTTGCGAAAACGGCTGAGTCGACCCTGGCGACGCGACAGCATAATAACCTCGTAAACTAATCGGTGAGATGAAGGAATGCGGCTCCGCGCATGCCTCCTGCGTCCCCGTGTCGCGCACGCTCAATGCGCGGCACGCGGGCGACCGGCAATAAATGTCGGGGCAGACGCCCGGACAACTGTTCCGTAATCGCAGTGAAATTTGACAGCCCTCCCCCGATCACCAGCAGATCCGGGTCGACGATGGTCAGGATATTCCCCAGGCACACGGCCAGCAGGTCGAGATAGCGTTCAACGTGCTCTCGCGCCTGCGCATCCCCTTGTTCCCACAGGGTAATGATTTGGGGGGCGTCATGTTTCTGATGATAGAAGTGTTCATAAAGCCATGCAAACCCACGGCCTGAAAGGTAACTCTCAATACAGCCGTGCTGACCACAACCGCAGCGGATCAACGGGAAATCACGTCCGACAACATCCAGCGCATCCACCGACAGACGGATATGACCAAATTCGCCGGTAATGTAGCTGCGCCCGGTAATGGGCTTACCGTTAATGATTATCCCGCCCCCCACACCGGTTCCGAGGATCAACCCCATCACCAGCGGATAGCGACGAAACTCGTCGTCCCAGGCCTCTGAGAGAGCAAAACAGTTGGCATCGTTGTCTAAGCGCACGTCGCGCTCAAGGAGAGCAGAGAGATCGGCACGCAGCGGTTTGCCGCTGGCGGCAGGAACGTTGGCGGCATACAGCGTGCCATCGTCGGTTTCGGGCATACCCGGAATACCAATGCCGACGCTGCCTATGACGCCAAAGCGTTCATCCGCTTGCGCCACCAGCGCGGCAATGGCGGTTAAAAATTCATCGTAGCTTTCGCGCGGCGTGGGTACGCGGGTTTCCCATTGTAGCTTAAGGTCTTTATCGAACACGCCGAGCGCAATCTTGGTGCCGCCAATATCAAATCCGTAATACATGATGCATTCCTCTGTTTGATTCAGCGGCCAAAAGACCGCTAAACCATGACGAAATTACTGGCCACTTAATACCCTCGCCGGATCAATTCGGCTTGCGCGACGCGCCGGATACCAGCTTGCCAGCAGACTCAGTAAAAGTGCTGTAACCAGCACATAAATAACGTCCAGCCAGTGCAGTTCAGACGGCAGGAAGTCAATAAAATAGATATCGCCTGACAGGAACTGATGGCCAATAAGCGCTTCAATCCCGTTGATAATCGGCGTCAGCTGAAGGGAAACCACCACGCCGATCGCCACGCCGCAGAGGCTGCCAAACAGCCCCGCCAGCAAACCGTACCAGACGAAGATCGCGCGAATAAGACCGTCTTTCGCCCCTAAGGTACGCAGCACGGCGATGTCGCCGCTCTTATCCTTAACGGCCATGACCAGCGTCGAGACGATATTAAAACACGCCACCCCAATCACCAGCACCATCGCCAGATACATAATCGCGCGGATCATCTGGATATCACGGTACATATACCCGTAAGTGCCGATCCAGCTTTTGATGTAGACATAGTTATTGGTCACGCTGCCAGCGTCACGCACCAGTTTATTGGCGTTGAAGACGTCGTTAACCTTAATGGCAATGCCCGTCACGCTGTCGCTCATATCCAGATACTGGCGCGCATCTTCCAGCGGCACCATCGCGAAGCTGTGGTCGAGCTGGCCGCTCAGTTGCAAAATACCGGTGACGTGCAGACGTACGCGCTTAGGCTGCTGCAATTTGTGATCAGCGCTGGCGTTCGGGATCATGATCGAGACCCAGTCGCCCTGCTTCACCTTCAGCGCATCGGCAACGCCTTTGCCCATGATGATCTGCTGCTCGCCAGCCTTAAAGTTTGCCCATGCGCCATTTTGCACATAGCGCGGCAGCGCGCTCAGACGCTCTTCCTGACGAGGATTTACCCCTTTCACCTGAATGGCGCGCAGGTTTACCCCGCTCTCTACCAGCCCGGTAAAGTTGATGTAAGGTGCAGCCGCCGCAATGCCGGGCACCTTTTCCACTTTGTTAAGGGCATCACGCCAGCTGGACCACGGCTGGTTAACCGGCTCGATTTCACCGTGGGGGACAACGGCCAGAATGCGGTTATTCAGTTCACGCTCAAAGCCGTTCATGGCGCTTAAGCCCACGATCAACACCGCCACGCCCAGGGCGATACCGATGGTGGAGATCACGGAGATAAGGGATACCATCCCGCTCCGGCGACGACCGCGGCTAAAGCGTAACCCGATGAGTAACGATAACGGTGAAGCCATTACTCCGCTCCCATCAGCGTCAGTTCAGCATTCAGACGACCGTCGCGCATTTCCAGCTGACGCCCCATCCGCTTAGCCAGTTGTAAATCGTGGGTGACCACCAGAAACGCGGTTCCCTGCGCGGCGTTCAGTTCGCCGAGAAGCTGGAAAATGCTGTCTGCGTTACGCGCATCGAGGTTACCTGTCGGTTCATCCGCCAGCACCAGGCGCGGGTTGTTGACCAGCGCACGGGCGATGGCCACACGCTGACGCTCACCGCCGGAAAGCTCAGACGGACGGTGATTTCCGCGATGACCCAGCCCTACCGCTTTTAGCATGTCGCTGGCGCGGGCATTAATTTCCGCGGGTTTCTTTTTACCAATCAGCAGCGGCATTGCGACGTTTTCCAGCGCCGTAAAGTCCGGCAGCAGATGGTGGAACTGATAGATAAAGCCCAGCTCGCGGTTACGCAGCTCGGCTTTCGCCGTAGACGACATTTTACTCAGCGGCTGCCCGGAGAAGATCACATCGCCTTCGGTTGGCGTGTCCAGCCCGCCAAGCAGGTGCAGCAACGTACTTTTACCGGAGCCAGAGCTACCGACAATCGCCATCATCTCGCCTTCGCCCACGCTAAAACTCACATTGTGCAACACGTCGGTCTGCACAGTGCCTTCCTGATAGCGTTTGGACAGGTTGTCGCACTGCAACAGGATCTTATTCATAACGTAAAGCCTCAGCGGGTTGAGTGGCGGCAGCCCGCCAGGAAGGATAAAGCGTAGAAAGCAGCGCAATGGCCATCGCGGCCAGCGCAATACCGACCACCTGGAGCGGCTCGATTGCCACCGGCAGCGCCGCGCCATCAAGCAGCGCGCCGATAATCGGCATGAGATTGTTGAGCTGGCTGGCGAGCAGCGCCCCCAGCGCCGCGCCGAGCAGCGCGCCAATGATGCCAGCGCTGGCACCCTGGACCATAAATACCGCCATGATCTGGCGCGGAGTCAGCCCCTGGGTTTGCAGAATGGCGACTTCGCCTTGCTTCTCCATTACCATCAGCCCGAGCGAGGTGATGATATTAAACGCGGCAACGGCCACGATCAGGCTCAGCAGCAGCCCCATCATGTTTTTCTCCATGCGCACGGCCTGGAACAGTTCGCCCTTCCGGTCGCGCCAGTCCTGCCATTTCGTCCCTTCCGGTAGCGTCTGCTGGCTAAGGGTATCCACCTTCAGCGGCGCATCAAGCCACAGACGCCAGCCGGTGATATTTCCCGCCGGGTAGCGCATCAGACGCGAGGCGTCCTGAATGTTAACCAGCATCTGGTAACCATCAACTTCGCTGTTCGCCGCAAACGTGCCAATCACGTTGAACAGGCGCTGGCTTGGCAGACGCCCCATCGGCGTAAACTGACTGGCTGACGGCACCATCACGCGCAGCTGATCGCCACGGTTGACCCCGAGCTGCCCGGCAAGCTGCTCGCCGAGGATGACGTTGTATTTACCCGCTTCCAGGTCGGTTTGTTTCACATTGACCAGGAACGGCGTCAGCGGATCTTTTTGCGCCGGATCGATACCCAGCATCACCCCGACCGCCACGCTACGGGCGCTTTGCAGCACCACATCGCCCGTCGTGAGCGGCGCAACGCGCGTGACACCCTGTAACTTCACCGCGCTTTCCGGCAGCTGTTGCGGATTAAGGGAACCCTGAGTGGAAGAGAGAACGGCCTGCGGCATCAGCCCCAGGATATTGTTTTGCAGCTCGCGCTCGAAGCCGTTCATGACGGAAAGCACCGTCACCAGTGCCATCACGCCAAGCGTAATGCCAATAGTCGAAAGCCAGGAGACAAAGCGACCGAAGCGGTCCGCGGCGCGCCCACGCATGTAACGTAAGCCTATAAAGAGTGCGACAGGTTGATACATGAAATCCGTCTGTTTGCTGATAGCAGACCCACGAGTATATAAGCGAATCCGCTAAGCGTAAATGACTGAAACCGTAAGATTCGGTAATCATTTTTCCGAAAAATTCAGATAAATCATCATGCTACTGACTGAACTTCCGCCAGACAGCCTCCACCTTTTCCGAAAATCGTCCTGATACAGACTGTTACCCGTTACATCAGGGTTTCATTTTACAACAATCGTCCTTTCGTTTATGGCAACAAGGTCGTCACGCACAATGAAACAAAAAGCATTATGGATTAACCAGATAAAAGGTCTGTGCATCTGCCTGGTGGTGATTTACCACTCGGTGATCACCTTTTATCCTCACCTGGACGGGCTACAGCATCCGTTATCGGGCCTGCTCGCCAAATGCTGGGTCTACTTTAATCTTTACCTTGCCCCGTTCCGTATGCCGGTGTTTTTCTTTATCTCCGGCTATTTGATCCGTCGATATATTGACGAGGTGAACTGGCGCACCAGTCTCGACAAGCGGATCTGGAGCATTGTCTGGGTTTTGGCCCTGTGGGGCGTCCTGCAATGGCAGGCGCTGACTCATCTGAATGCCTGGCTCGCCCCCGAGCGAGAGCTGGCGACAGCATCCAATGCGGCCTACGCCGATTCCGTTTCAGGGTTTGTACGGGGAATGCTCACGGCCAGCACCAGCCTATGGTATTTGTACGCCTTAGTGGTCTACTTTACGCTCTGTAAGCTGCTGAGCCGCTGGAAACTGCCGATGCTGGGGCTTCTGGCGCTGGCAAGCATCGCCATCAACTTCCTGCCGTTACCGTGGTGGGGAATGAACAGCGTGGTGCGCAACATGGTCTACTACAGCCTCGGCGCATGGTACGGCGCGCAGTTGATGGCGTGGATGAAAGGGATGAATTTGCGCCGCAGCTGGCTGATCCTCATCGCCTCTGGTGCGGTGTCTGTGGTGCTGTGGTTCGCTAACGTCCCTCTGCCGCTCTCTCTGCTGTCAATCGTGGTTATCATGAAGCTCTTTTACAGCTTCGAGCAGCGTTATGCCGTTCATCCCAATAATCTGCTGAACGTCATCGGTTCAAACACCATCGCGATATATACCACCCACCGCATTTTAATCGAGGCATTTAGCCTGCTCCTGATCCGCGAAATGAATGCGGCGTACTGGCCGATCTGGGCGGAGTTAACGCTGATTCTGGTTTATCCATTTATCAGCCTGCTCGTCTGCACGCTGGTTGGGCTGGGGGCACGTAAGCTCTCGACCGCCCTCTTTGGCGATCTTTTCTTCTCCCCTCCCGCGCGGCTTTCGCCCGTGCCCACGACCCGCTAACTAACCCTGTCCCATACGGGCTACAAAATAAGGCCTGCACAGACGGCTCCCTCTCCCTATGGGAGAGGGCTGGGGTGAGGGTGAACATACAGCTGTGGTGCTCGTTCCGTTCACCTTATGTTCCTTGCTATTCTATAACCGCACGAGCGGTGAACGTGCCAGGGTGGCTCAGTCGCCACCACCCTGGCAACCCGGGCTCCCGGCGGTAAATCGTCGCTTCGCGATACCCTCGGCTTATTCCTTCCGGCTATCGGGTCGGGCATGAGCCTGCATCCATGCAGGCCACGCCCTCTCGGCGCATCCCTGCGCCTCGCCCCGGCCTTCAGGAAACGCCTCAGCGATTTACAGCCGGACCAGGGCATCGCTGAAAGCCCTCAGTTAGTCTGAAGACAACGTTATTGCTTCTGCTTTCAAATTACTGAGGAACCCTCTACCCATCCGGGGGCACTTTCCCTCTTGTGCGGTTACGATTTGCTTATGTAAAACGATCGAGGATAATAAAGACATTGCGTATCAGTGATATGCCCCAATACTGTTGGTATATCCCCAAGAGACTCTGACATAGCCATGCCTGAACACTATCGTTACTCCTTGCCTGTCAAAGCGGGCGACCAGCGCCAGCTGGGCGAACTCACGGGCGCGGCCTGCGCCACCCTGGTGGCGGAAATTGCTGAGCGGCATCCAGGGCCGGTGGTGCTGGTTGCCCCGGACATGCAAAACGCCCTGCGCCTGCACGACGAAATTCGTCAGTTCACCGACAGTCTGGTATTCAGCCTGGCCGACTGGGAAACGCTTCCCTACGACAGTTTTTCTCCGCACCAGGAGATCATCTCCTCGCGCCTGTCGACGCTGTATCAGCTTCCCACCATGCAGCGCGGCGTGCTGATTGTGCCGGTGAATACCCTGATGCAGCGCGTCTGTCCGCACAGCTATTTGCACGGCCATGCGCTGGTGATGAAAAAAGGCCAACGCCTGTCGCGCGATGCCCTGCGCGTGCAGCTGGACGGAGCCGGCTATCGACATGTCGACCAGGTGATGGAGCACGGCGAATATGCGACGCGCGGTGCGCTGCTGGATCTCTATCCGATGGGCAGCGATCGGCCATATCGTCTGGATTTCTTTGATGATGAGATCGACAGCCTGCGCGTGTTCGACGCTGACACCCAGCGCACGCTGGAGGAAGTGGACTCCATTAACCTACTGCCCGCCCATGAGTTCCCGACGGATAAAACCGCCATCGAGCTGTTCCGCAGCCAGTGGCGCGACAGGTTCGACGTGAAGCGCGATGCCGAACATATCTACCAGCAAGTCAGCAAGGGCACCCTTCCGGCCGGGATCGAGTACTGGCAGCCCCTGTTCTTTAACGAACCGCTGCCGGCGCTGTTCAGCTACTTCCCGGCGAATACGCTGATTGTTAACACCGGGGATATCGACGCCAGTGCCAGCCGCTTTGAAAGCGAAACGCGCGCCCGCTTTGAAAACCGGGGCGTTGACCCGATGCGTCCGCTGCTGCCGCCGGAAATGCTGTGGCTACGTACCGACGAGCTCAACGCCGAGCTGAAACGCTGGCCGCGCATGCAGCTCAAAACCGACGCGCTTGCCGAGAAGGCGGCGAACACCAATCTCGCGTTCCGGACGCTGCCTGATCTGGCCGTCCAGGCGCAGCAGAAATCCCCCCTTGATAATCTGCGCAAGTTTCTTGAGTCCTTCACCGGGCCGGTGGTCTTCTCCGTTGAAAGTGAGGGTCGCCGTGAAGCGCTGGGCGAACTGCTGGGACGGATCAAAGTTGCGCCGAAGCGCATTCTTCGCCTGAGCGAAGCGACCGGAAATGGCCGTTACCTGATGATCGGCGCCGCCGAGCACGGATTCATTGATACGCTCAATAACCTGGCGTTGATTTGTGAAAGCGACCTGCTGGGCGAGCGCGTCGCGCGCCGTCGTCAGGACAGCCGTCGCACCATCAACCCAGACACCCTGATCCGTAACCTGGCCGAACTGCACCCCGGTCAGCCGATCGTTCACCTTGAACACGGGGTGGGTCGCTATCAGGGGATGACCACCCTCGAAGCAGGCGGCATCAAAGGTGAATACCTGATGCTGACCTACGCCAACGACGCCAAACTGTACGTGCCGGTGTCGTCCCTGCACCTGATCAGTCGCTACGCCGGGGGCGCGGAAGACAACGCGCCGCTGCATAAGCTGGGCGGCGATGCCTGGGCGCGCGCGCGCCAGAAGGCGGCGGAAAAAGTACGCGACGTGGCCGCCGAGCTGCTGGATATTTACGCCCAGCGTGCGGCCAAAGAGGGCTATGCGTTTAAGCATGATAAAGAGCAGTATCAGCTGTTCTGCGACAGCTTCCCGTTTGAAACTACGCCGGATCAGGCCCAGGCCATTAACGCCGTGCTGAGCGACATGTGCCAGCCGCTGGCCATGGACCGCTTGGTCTGCGGTGACGTGGGCTTCGGCAAAACCGAAGTGGCGATGCGTGCCGCCTTTTTGGCGGTGGAAAACAACAAGCAGGTGGCGGTGCTGGTGCCGACTACCCTCCTCGCCCAGCAGCACTTCGACAACTTCCGCGACCGCTTCGCCAACTGGCCGGTGCGCATTGAGATGCTGTCGCGTTTTCGCAGCGCCAAAGAGCAGACGCAAATCCTGGAACAGGCAAGCGAAGGCAAAATTGATATTCTGATCGGCACTCACAAGCTGCTGCAAAGCGACGTGAAGTGGAAAGATCTGGGGCTGCTGATCGTGGATGAAGAGCACCGCTTCGGGGTGCGCCATAAAGAGCGCATCAAAGCGATGCGCGCCGACGTCGACATTCTGACCCTGACCGCAACGCCGATCCCGCGCACCCTGAACATGGCGATGAGCGGCATGCGCGATCTGTCGATAATCGCCACCCCACCGGCGCGCCGTCTGGCGGTGAAAACCTTTGTTCGCGAGTACGACAATCTGGTGGTGCGCGAGGCGATCCTGCGCGAAGTGCTGCGCGGCGGCCAGGTGTATTACCTTTATAACGACGTCGAAAATATTCAGAAAGCCGCCGACAGGCTGGCAGAGCTGGTACCGGAAGCGCGCATCGCCATTGGTCACGGCCAGATGCGCGAGCGCGAGCTGGAGCGGGTGATGAACGATTTCCACCACCAGCGTTTCAACGTGCTGGTGTGTACCACCATCATTGAGACCGGGATCGACATTCCAACGGCGAACACCATCATTATCGAACGTGCGGATCACTTCGGCCTGGCCCAGCTGCACCAGCTGCGCGGGCGCGTCGGGCGCTCGCACCATCAGGCCTACGCCTGGCTGCTGACGCCGCATCCGAAGGCGATGACCACCGACGCGCAAAAGCGTCTGGAAGCTATCGCCTCGCTGGAAGATCTGGGCGCTGGCTTTGCGCTGGCGACCCACGACCTGGAGATCCGCGGCGCCGGTGAGCTGCTGGGTGAAGACCAGAGCGGCTCCATGGAAACCATCGGTTTCTCGCTGTATATGGAGCTGCTGGAAAATGCCGTCGATGCGCTTAAAGCCGGACGTGAACCGTCTCTGGAAGATCTCACCAGCCAGCAGACCGAAGTGGAACTGCGCATGCCTTCTCTGCTGCCGGATGATTTTATTCCTGACGTGAATACCCGTCTGTCGTTCTACAAACGCATTGCCAGCGCGAAAAGCGAAGGCGAGCTGGAAGAGATCAAAGTCGAACTGATTGACCGTTTTGGGATATTGCCCGATGCGGCGCGCAACCTGCTGGATATTGCCCGCCTGCGTCAGCAGGCGCAGAAGCTGGGCATTCGCAAGCTTGAAGGCAATGAGAAAGGCGGCGTCATTGAGTTTGCCGAGAAGAACCACGTCGATCCGATGTGGCTGATTGGCCTCCTGCAAAAACAGCCGCAGCATTTCCGTCTTGATGGCCCGACGCGTCTGAAATTCACTCAGGATCTGACGGAACGTAAAACCCGCATGGACTGGGTGCGTAATTTTATGCGTCAGCTGGAAGAGAACGCCATCGCATAACGGTATCCCCCGCCAGCGCCCGGCTGGCGGGGGGACAATTTACAAACTCTTTGCACTTCGCCCGAACTTCCCGACTATACATTCGCCATAATTATCATTAACGCCTTATAAAACAATAACCTTATCATTTGCATGGATTATGATAATGATGATTTCTTCGCGTTTTACCCGCTGGTTAACTCTGCTTGCGCTGGCCGCGACGGTTGCCGTCGCGCTCCCTGCTCGCGCCAATACCTGGCCTCTTCCGCCTGCCGGCAGCAATGTCGTAGGTGAAAACCGCTTTCACGTGGTTGAAAACGATGGCGGTTCGCTGGAAGCGATTGCCAAAAAATATAACGTCGGGTTCCTGGCGCTGTTGCAGGCCAACCCGGGCGTAGATCCATACGTGCCCCGTGCAGGCAGCGTACTGACGATTCCGCTGCAAACCATCCTGCCGGACGCGCCGCGTCAGGGCATTGTGATTAACCTCGCCGAGCTGCGTCTGTATTACTACCCGCCGGGCAAGAACGAAGTGACCGTCTACCCTATCGGTATTGGTCAGTTGGGGGGCGATACGCTCACGCCTACCATGGTCACCACCGTCTCTGATAAGCGCGCTAATCCAACCTGGACCCCGACGGCAAACATTCGCGCCCGTTATAAAGCTCAAGGTATCGACCTGCCTGCCGTGGTGCCTGCTGGCCCGGATAATCCGATGGGGCACCATGCGATTCGCCTGGCGGCATACGGTGGGGTTTATCTTCTGCACGGAACGAATGCGGATTTCGGGATCGGGATGCGCGTCAGCTCCGGCTGCATTCGCCTGCGCGATGACGATATCAAAACGCTCTACCGCGTGATCGCCCCTGGCACGAAAGTGAATATCATTAATACGCCGATTAAAGTGTCTGAAGAGCCGGGTGGCGTCCGTCTGGTTGAGATCCACCAGCCGCTATCGAAAAACATCAATGACGATCCGCAGACGCTGCCGATTAATCTGAATGCCTCGATGGTGAGCTTTAAAACGAATGCCAATACCGATGGCGCGGTGATGGAGCGGGCGATGGAAGCGCGCTCGGGGATGCCAACCGATGTCACGCGGCATCATGAGGTTGCTCAGCAATCAATGTAAAGCAGTAATAACGACAAACGCCCTGCATCAGCAGGGCGTTTTTTATTGCAGTGGCATAACGGAGGGTTGCGTTACGCTTATTTGTAGATAACAGCGGTACCGTGCAGGGTGTTAGGACCGGTCACAGAGGTGATGCGGAATGATTTCGCACCCATTTCGTCAGCTTTTTGTGCCAGCTGATCTTCCAGAGAGCCCAGATTAGTCCCGGCAGTGGCAGAGATGGTACCGACTTTCTGCTGGTCTGCTGGCGTGGATTGCACTTCAACAGCAGCGAAGCTTGCGAAAGAGAGTGAACTCAGAACGGCGGCAGCGATGAGGGTTTTAACGTTTTTCATGATTTTATACCTTTAGGCAGATGATGTAGTGGTCGTTAGTTATTTAGTTAACGATCGATAGGTAAATGATAGATGTGATCCAGGTCACACGTCAACCCATTTTTATAATGGTCGTTAAATTAATTTCATTTGCCTTATATTTCATAAAGATAAAATTAAATTATTTTTCAGAAATCACCGCTGGTCGTTGCAGACGTTTATTTTTATAATGACTATTCAACAAAACAACAGAGGACCAACGGCACATGACAACCGATGTTACGCGTTGCGCGAAGAAAAGCCGTGGCCGACCAAAAGTGTTCGACAGGGATGCGGCGCTCGATAAGGCCATGACGCTCTTCTGGCAGCATGGGTATGAAGCTACGTCGCTTTCCGATCTCGTGGAAGCAACGGGCGCGAAAGCCCCTACCCTGTACGCAGAGTTCACCAACAAAGAAGGCTTATTCCGGGCCGTTCTGGACAGATACATCGCGCGCTTCGCGGCAAAACACGAAGCCCAGCTGTTCTGCGAAGAAAAAACGGTTGAGCAGGCATTGCAGGATTATTTCACGGCAATCGCGACCTGCTATACCAGCAAGGACACGCCTGCGGGCTGTTTTATGATCAACACCTCCGCTACCCTCGCGGCATCGTCTAAAGAGATTGCCAACACGGTCAAATCGCGACATGCGATGCAGGAGGAGACGCTCAGCACGTTTCTGGCTCAGCGTCAGCAGCGCGGCGAAATACCGGCGCATTGCCGTCCGCAGGAGCTTTCCCAGTATCTGAGCTGTATTTTACAGGGGATGTCCATCAGCGCCCGTGAAGGCGCGACGCTGGAAAAATTGCAGGGGATTACGCAAACAACGCTGCGCCTGTGGCCTGAACTTCTTAAACTCTGACGCAAAAAAAAGCTCCTCAGCCTGAGCGCATGAGGAGCTAAGTTCAGAGAACATCTTTTTTACACTTTGTTATTCAGTATCAGCTGACCGTTGCTGTCGAGAGGGATCTGCGTGCCAGGATCTTTATCCATGCGGATTTTGCCCTGCTGATCGCCAATTTTGTAGGTTACGTCATAGCCCAACATTTTTTCAGACTTGTCATACACGGTTTTACAGCGCTGCTGCGTTGTGGTGTAGGTATCATTTTCCTGCATCGCGCCCTGTACCTGGTTACCGGCATAACCGCCACCCAGCGCACCAACCACCGTCGCGACATCCTTACCACGGCCGCCACCAAACTGATGACCAATCACCCCTCCAGCAACCGCGCCCAGTACGGAGCCAGCGATACGGTTTTCATCCTGAACCGGACGACGATGGGTGACAGAAACATTACGGCACTCCTGACGAGGCGTCTTGACCGTCTCTTTGATCGGTGTAGCGGAAACCACCTGCGCATACTGCGGGCCACGATCAAGTACGTTCAGACTGGCAACGGCAGCCACACCTAACGCAGCTGCGACGCCAATCCCTATACCCGCCAACATTGATTTATTCACGGGACTTCCTCCTTTGTTGCAATTGGTAGCAATTTTGCAGCGCAATAAACGCTTCGCCAATAAGATAAAGGATCAAAATCAGGGCTGTTGACCGGGACAACGTGGGTTTAAGAGAACTCTTAAGCGTCATGAGGGAAATGCACAGCATGATGTGCTAAGAATTCCCTCCGGAGGGCCCGGAGGGAGAGAGAAATTAGTGCAGCTTCAGGCGTGGACGGATCACGCGGTTGATGCGGCCAACCAGCATCATCAGGCCGGTTTTGAAGTAGCCGTGCAGCGCAATCTGGTGCATACGGTACAGAGAAATGTACACGAAGCGGGCGATGCGCCCTTCCACCATCATGGAGCCGCGCATCAGGTTACCCATCAGGCTGCCCACGGTGGAGAAGTTTGAGAGCGACACCAGAGAGCCGTGGTCTTTGTAGACATAGGCTTTCATCGGTTTGCCTTTCATCTGCGCCAGGATGTTATGCAGCACGAGGCTTGCCATCTGGTGCGCGGCCTGGGCGCGAGGCGGTACAAATCCGCCTTCCGGACGTGCGCAGGAGGCACAGTCGCCAATGGCGAAGATGTCCGGATCGCGCGTGGTTTGCAGCGTCGGCTCTGTCACCAGCTGGTTAATGCGGTTCGTCTCCAGCCCACCGATATCTTTCATGAAATCAGGCGCTTTGATCCCCGCAGCCCAAACCATCAGGTCGGCCTGGATATATTCGCCGTCTTTGGTATGCAGGCCGCCCTCATCCGCGCTGGTCACCATGGTCTGGGTCAGCACGCGCACGCCCAGTTTGGTCAGCTCGTTGTGCGCCGCGCCGGAAATACGCGGCGGCAGCGCAGGCAGAATACGTTCACCTGCTTCCACCAGCGTCACATTCAGCGCTTCGTTAGTCAGCCCTTTGTAGCCGTAGCTGTGCAGCTGTTTGACCGCATTGTGCAACTCCGCCGATAATTCAACGCCCGTTGCGCCGCCGCCCACGATAGCAATGTTGACCTTGCCGTTAGCACCCATGTTATTGGTGTACTTCAGGAACAGGTTAAGCATCTCCTGATGGAAACGACGCGCCTGATGCGGGTTATCCAGGAAGATGCAGTGCTCTTTTACGCCTGGGGTGTTGAAATCATTGGAGGTACTGCCCAGGGCCATCACCAGCGTGTCATAGGCCAGCTTGCGCTCAGGAACCAGCAACTCGCCTTTATCATCACGCAGCTCAGCCAGCGTGATGGTTTTGTTTTCACGATTGATATCCACCACCGAACCCAGCTGGAACTGGAAGTGGTGGTTACGCGCATGCGCCAGATAGCTCAGCGCATCCACGCCCTCATCCAGCGACCCGGTCGCCACTTCGTGCAGTAACGGCTTCCACAGATGACTGTGGTTACGATCCACCAGCGTGATTTTGGCTTTCTTACCGCGACCCAGCTTCTTACCCAGCTGTGTCGCCAGCTCCAGTCCGCCAGCACCACCGCCGACAATCACTATCTTTTTCAATGGCGTAGTCAACGTGACCCCCTCAAATTATTAACCAATTGTTAATTAAAAGTTATATAAATAACCCTTAATTAACAACAGGTTACTGCGCTGAAACCATTCAGATTCATTGAGAATAGCACGTCAGGCGCATTGGTCATACCAAAATTGATATGTATCAAGTTTTGATGGTTTAAAAGTAGACAACTCTGACAAAAAAGAGGCCCGGTACGCTTTCACGTACCGGGCCTTTATCAGGTTCAGGGAGATCAGCCCAGCGTTTTAAAGGCTTTAATACGCTGCAAGTGCGGGGAAATGTTTTTGAACTTGTGGGTCTGCTCTTCGTCCCAGACAATTTCGTAGTAATGGTGCAGAAGCTCGGCGGCGCGGGAGCTGTTCAGCGCTTCATCGTTGCGGGAGAGGATCACCAGACACCGATCGCGGTTCTTTTCACGGAAATTGCTCACGCATTTAGTTGCGATGTCGGCGTACTCCTCCGGGCGATCGATTTTGCCTTCCATGTTTTCGTTCGGAAAGAGGTTAGGATTAAAAATGACCTGACGGATATCGCACAAAAAACCGATGCGCTCTGCCCAGTATCCTCCCAACCCCACGCCGCAGATCAGCGGGCGATCGTCGATATTGAGCTGCAACATTTTATCCACTTCTTTAAGCAGATGCTGCATGTCATGCTTCGGATGACGTGTGCTGTAACTGATCAGCCGGACATCCGGATCGATAAACTGCAATTGCAGCACTTTCTCATGATTACCAGGACTGTTTGAGTCAAAACCGTGTAAATAGATGATCATCGTCTCACCACGCTACGCCTTCCGGGATGAATTAAAGGGCTGCTTTATGTGCCTGCCAGCGCTCGTTCAGGGCTTCAAGCCGGGCGTTTACCGTTTTCCAGCGCGCCGAGTCCATCAGCTCCTGACGACTAAATGAACCTTTATGATACAATTGTGTAACACGTTCAGCATTGATCGGCGACAGGTTATCCAGCACGCTCACCGCCCCTTTACGATTATTGCAGACGAGGATCATATCGCAACCCGCATCCAGCGAAGCCTGCCCACGTTCGGCATAGCTACCCATAATTGCCGCCCCCTCCATGGATAAATCGTCAGAGAAAATTACGCCATTGAAGCCTAATTCCTGACGCAGTACGGTTTTCAGCCAGTGCGGAGAGCCGCTGGCCGGACGCGGATCGACCTCACTGTAGATGACGTGCGCAGGCATGATGGCATCCAGCTTGTTATCAGCGATCAGCGAGCGGAAAACCGACATGTCTTTAGCGCGAATGTCTGCTTCCGGGCGCGGATCGCGCGGGGTTTCTTTATGGGAATCCGCCGTCACCGCCCCGTGGCCCGGGAAATGTTTGCCGGTGGTTTTCATGCCCGCAGCATGCATACCGTCAATAAAGCGCGTCGCCATTGCCAGCGCAATACGCGGATCGTCATGATACGAACGCTCACCAATTGCCGCGCTAATGTGTCCTACGTCCAGCACCGGGGCGAAGCTGATGTCGATATCCATGGCGATCATCTCGCTGGCCATCAGCCAGCCGGCGTCCTGCGCCAGTTGACCGCCCTCTTCGATCCCCAGCAGCGCAGCAAAAGATTGCGCGGCGGGTAAACGGGTAAACCCTTCGCGGAAACGCTGCACACGCCCACCTTCCTGGTCTACGGCCACCACCAGGTGATTGCGCGACGCCGCACGGATCTGGCGAACCAGCTCACGCAACTGCTCCGGATCATGATAATTGCGGGTGAAAAGAATCAGCCCCCCTACCAGCGGATGCGCCAGAATTTCGCGCTCTTCCGCATCCAGCTCAAACCCTTCGACATCCAACATTACTGGACCCACACCTACCTCTCTTATCCTTTCGTTTGTAACTGACGCCAGGCATCATTTGCCAGCGCAATAAATTGTTTGTCATCTGTCTGCTGAAGGCGCATTTCAAACCATCCCGCCATCAGCATCAACACCCACGGACGCCAGCGCGCGACCTGCCGCGCAAGGGTGAGCGTATTGATGTTGGCGTTTCGGGCATAGGCGGTTATCAGCTGCTCGCGCGACGCCTCATCAGGCATCCAGACCGCAGCGAGTTCGAGCGCCACGTCACCGTCTCCGGCATATTCCCAGTCGATAAGTTTCTCGCCTGCCGTGGTATGAACGATATTACCCGCGTGGACATCCATATGCAGCGGCGCCAGACGTAACGCCTGCGGCTCTCCCGCTCTGCGTAGCCGCTTAAGCTGCGCCAGCCAGTAGGGCGTGCGTCGTCCAGGCGCAGCCTGCTGCCAGTAGTGATCCAGCAAAGGAAGTAACGTTACCCGCCAGCCCAGACGCGGCTGGCGATGCAGATGATACAGCATGGCTGCAAGCGCAGGCGTATCGGGAAGCTCGCTTTTGATCTCACCCGCAATAAACGCCACCGCCATCCAGTCTCTGATAAAGAGATGAGGTTGTGGCGCAAGGTCGGCGGGCAGGCGCTTCAGGGCGCGGAACTGGCGATGAAAATGGGAGGCAGGCGCGGCGGCATCGTGATGCTGACGTAAAACCAGCCGATGGTCGCCACGCTCAATAATGCAACTCGCGCCGCCAAGCCCGGCGGGGGCTTGCGGCGCGATAACACGGTACTGAGGGAAATAACGCGTCAGGACGTCATGACGCGTGCGCTTATTGTTGCGTAACGGCACCTTTACCTGACCAGATAATTTCGCCGGTCTGAACCAGCATTAACTGCATCTGCAACGACGGCGTGTTCACGTTGCCTGTCGCGTTAGAATAAAGGACATACTGCGCGCCAACGTTGCGGGCAATACCCATCGCTTTACTGCGCGAACCCAGGCTGTCCTGAGGCGACAGACCAAGCTGCTGCTTGGCGACCGCGAGCTGCTGAGCTGAGACCAGCGTAAATTTACCGTTGTTTGCCAGCGCGTTGCGCAGGGTTTCCGTCGCTTCTCCCGCATTCAGGGAACCGTTTGTACGGTTGTTCACGCTATCCACCAGCAGCACGCTGCCGGGCGTAACGCCCTGTGCCTGCAACATTTTGCCCACCATCGGCTGCATTGCGCCGTTCCAGTCATAGTGGCGTACTCGCGGCGCAGGCTGTGCGGTGTCGTCCGGATGTTCGATCGGGCCAGGCTGCGCCGGAATGGTCGGTACAGACGGCACGGTTGGAACAGGCTGCGCTGGCGTTGTTGGCTGTTCCGTTCCCGGCTTCGCCTGATCTACCGGTGCTGGTTCTTCCGTTCGCGTCACACAACCCGCCAGAAAGAGTGCAAAAGCACTCAGGAGCGCATAACGGCTCATTGTTTTAATCAAGGTTCACTCCTTACAAATAAAGATAAAGTCTCACCTTATGTGCACCCAGATAGCTGGCGCTGCCGTAGAGCGTGACTGACGATCTTGCCGGGATGGTCACGCTGCGCGGCGCCTCAAGCGGGTGCATCTCAAGACCTCTCACGTCATACCAGTAGAAGCGATAATGCACCGTCACTGGCTCTTGCCTTTCGTTATAGAGCGTAGAGGAGGCTGAAGACTGGATTTCGCTTATGGTCAGCGAAGGCTTCTCCGCCGTGATGCCCGCAGCAAGCACTGAGGACTCCATCACCAGCGTCTGTTCTTCACTGACCGGGATGGCGGGACGCGCGCTGCACCCAACCATTACCAGCGTCACGATCAGCGCTGCAATACGCCCAGTTAACATATTAAAGACCTTTATGTGCCAGCATCGGTCCCAGTGGACGTCCACCCAGCAGATGCATATGAATATGATAGACTTCCTGGCCGCCATGGCGATTACAGTTCATGATCAGACGGTATCCGTCTTCAGCAATCCCTTCCTGCTCTGCGATTTTCGCGGCTACCGTAAGCATACGGCCCAGCGCCACTTCATGCTCGGTTTTAACGTCATTAACGGTCGGGATCAGAATATTGGGAATAATAAGGATGTGCGTCGGCGCCTGGGGAGAAATGTCGCGGAAAGCCGTGACCAGTTCATCCTGATAGACAATATCCGATGGAATTTCGCGGCGGATAATTTTACTGAAAATCGTTTCTTCAGCCATGACCTTTTCCTTTTAAGTTTAATCTGGCGTCGTGCGTCCGTTGTTAACACACATTGTCTGATTTACTGCGTGACACAAGACAAGAGTATGAGCGAGTTTCTCCTGTCCTTTCAACCTTCTCCCGTGATTTCTTTCCTGATTGTCCGCCATCTGGCTGAAGAGGCATCGCTTTAGGACATTTCTTTTCTGAAACCTTATTTCAGTTCATCCCGAAACATCTGTTTACAGCATTAATCACAATGCGTATATTTCGCATTTGCATTTTCATGCGCATTTTTAACATAGAAAACGACGTCAGCCCGTGTTAGCGGGACTGTCGCGAATTACCTTCACCATTCACTAAGGGTTTGATGATGTCTTTCATTAATCACACCAGGGATGGGCAACATCAGCCTGCCGCAACACCTTCGTTGCTGGCCGCCTGCATTGCTATGGCATTGACGCCAACCGCCGCTTTCGCTGCTTCAACCACCGAAGATACCGTCGTCGTAGACGGGGGTTTTGACAACACACAGGATCTTTCTGCCAGCCAGGATCAGGATTACAGCGTAAAAACCACCACCACCGGCACCAAACTGTTGCTGGTTCCCCGCGACATCCCACAGTCCGTCAGCGTTATCAGCCAGCAACGTATGGCTGACCAGAATCTGCAATCCATCGGACAGGTGCTGACGAATACCACGGGCATTACGGCCCAGGTGCAGGACAGCGACCGTACCGTGTTTTACTCACGCGGCTTTTTCGTCAGCAACTACGCCTATGACGACCTGCCGACGTCCATCAGTGAAGTGTGGAACTTTGGTGATACCGCCGCGGATACCGCGATTTATGACCGCATCGAAGTGGTTCGCGGCGCCACCGGCCTGATGTCCGGCACGGGCAACCCGGCGGCGTACGTTAATATGGTGCGTAAGCACGCGGACAGCCCGGAATTTAAAGGTAACGTCTCCGCCAGTTACGGCAGCTGGGACAAGCAGCGCTACGTGCTGGATCTCCAGGCGCCGCTGGTAGAGTCAGGTAAGGTACGGGGCCGTCTGATTACGGGTTATCAGGACAACGACAGCTTCGTGGATAACTACCACTACCGGAAGAAATTCCTCTACGGCGTGATGGACGCGGATGTCACCGACAGCACCACCCTCTCGGTAGGGTATGAGTATCAGGAAAGCCATACCGCCGACCCGACCTGGGGCGGGCTGCCGACCTGGTACAGCGACGGAAGTAAGACCCACTACAATCGTAGCCAGACCGTCGCACCTGACTGGGCTTATTCAGATAAAGACAGCACCCGCATCTTCGCTAACCTGACTCAGCGTTTCGATAATGGCTGGGAAGCGCACATCAACGGTATGCACGCTGAAACCAACTTCGACTCCAAACTGATGTATATGTCCGGCTATCCGGATAAAGAGACCGGTGCGGGCCTGGTGGGTTACGGCGGCTGGAACCGTGGGGAACGTAAACAGGATGCGGTTGACGCCTTCCTGCGCGGCGGCTTCGATCTCTTTGGCCGTCAGCACGAAATGATGTTCGGCGGCAGCTTCAGCCGTCAGCGTAACCATTACGACAACTCCATGCCGGATGCGGTATACGGCATGGTTGATGTCGGCAACTTTAAGAACTGGAACGGGAACATCGCCGATCCCCAGTGGACGCCGTGGAAACTCTACAGCAAGGATGATATTCGCCAGTCTTCAGCCTATTCGTCGGCTCGTTTCTCGCTGGCCGATCCGCTGCACCTGATCCTGGGCGCGCGCTACACCCAATATAACATTCGTTATAACCCGGCAGGATCGCCGAATACCCGTCTGGAAAGCACCAAAGATGATGTCACGCCGTACGCCGGCCTGGTGTATGACATCAATGAGGACTGGTCGACCTACGTCAGCTATACCTCTATCTTCCAGCCGCAGGATAAGCGCGATGCCAGCGGACGTTATCTTGACCCTACCACGGGTAAAAGCTACGAAGCTGGGGTGAAGGCGGACTGGTTTAATACCCGCCTCACCACCTCGCTGGCGATTTTCCGCATTGAGCAGGATAACGTCGCCAGCAACACCTATACCTACATGCCGAGCGGTGAGTCGATCTATGAATCGCTGGACGGGGTGGTCAGCAAAGGGGTCGAGTTCGAGCTCAATGGTGCCCTGACCGATAACTGGCAGCTGACCTTCGGCGCGACGCGTTACATCGCAGAAGATAAGAATGGCAACGCCGTCAGCTCCGATCAGCCGCGCACAACCATGAAGCTCTTCACCCGCTATCAGTTGCCAATGCTGCCGGAACTGACCGTGGGCGGTGGCGTAAACTGGCAGAACAAAGTGTGGACGGACGTGGAAGGCGGCCCGGCAGGACGTTCCCGCGCGGAGCAAGGCAGCTATGGGCTGGTGAACCTGTTCAGCCGTTATCAGGTCACCAAAGATTTTGCGGTGCAGGCTAACGTCAACAACCTGTTCGACAAAGAGTATTACGATTACGTCGGCTCTTATGTAGTGTATGGCGCGCCGCTGAACGTCTCGGTGAGCGCGAGCTACGATTTCTGAGTGACAGAAGCCCGGTGGCGCTGCGCTTACCGGGCCTACCCATCACGTAGGCCGGGTAAGACGCAGCCTCCACCCGGCACCGCAAGCAGCAGTAATAAAAAAGGCAGCCATTCGGCTGCCTTAGTCTCCCCAGGTCACAGCTTAGTTGTTGCGGATGTACTCATCCATTTCGGTTTTCAGGTTATCGGATTTCGTACCGAAGATTGCCTGAACACCAGAACCTGCAACAACGACGCCCGCTGCGCCCAGTTTTTTCAGACCCGGCTGGTCTACTTTCGCAACGTCGGCAACGCTCACACGCAGACGAGTGATACACGCGTCCAGGTTAGTGATGTTCTCTTTACCGCCGAAAGCAGCTACCAGAGCAGGCGCCATTTCGCTGGTCACACCGGCTTTGCTGTCTTCCGTTGCATCTTCACGACCCGGCGTTTTCAGGTCCAGTGCTTTGATCAGCACGCGGAAGACGGTGTAGTACACCACTGCGTAGCCCGCACCCACAATTGGGAACAGCCACAGCTTGCTGCTGTTACCGGACAGAACGATGAAGTCGATCAGACCGTGAGAGAAGGACGTACCGTCACGCATACCCAGCAGGATGCAGATTGGGAATGCCAGACCTGCCAGTACCGCGTGGATGATGTACAGGATCGGCGCAACGAACATGAAGGAGAACTCGATCGGCTCGGTGATACCGGTCAGGAACGAGGTCAGCGCTGCGGAGATCATGATACCGCCCACTTTTGCACGGTTCTCTGGTTTAGCAGAGTGCCAGATCGCAATTGCGGCGGCCGGCAGACCGTACATTTTGAACAGGAAGCCACCAGACAGTTTACCTGCCGTTGGGTCACCCGCCATGTAGCGTGGGATGTCGCCGTGGAACACCTGGCCTGCTGCGTTGGTGTATTCACCAATCTGCATCTGGAATGGAACGTTCCAGATGTGGTGCAGACCAAATGGTACCAGGCAGCGCTCAATGAAGCCGTAGATACCGAACGCCACAACCGGGTTCTGGTAAGCCGCCCACTGAGAGAAGGTCTGGATTGCCGTACCGATTGGTGGCCAGATGAAAGACAGAACCACACCGGTGAAAATCGCGGCCAGACCAGAAATGATCGGCACAAAACGTTTACCCGCGAAGAAGCCCAGATACTCAGGCAGCTTGATGCGATAGAAGCGGTTAAACATATACGCTGCAATCGCACCGGAGATGATACCACCGAGAACACCGGTGTCCGCCAGATGCTTAGCGGCAATCTCTTCAGCAGGTAAATGCAGTACCAGCGGCGCAACCACAGCCATGGTTTTCACCATGATGCCGTAAGCAACAACGGACGCCAGCGCGGATACACCGTCGTTATTGGTGAAGCCCAGAGCAACACCGATAGCGAAGATCAGCGGCATGTTAGCAAAAACAGAACCGCCTGCTTCGGCCATCACGTGGGAAACTACGGCTGGCAGCCAGCTGAAGTTTGCAGAACCGACACCCAGCAGGATACCTGCGATAGGCAGTACGGATACTGGCAGCATCAGCGATTTACCGACCTTTTGCAGGTTAGCAAATGCATTCTTAAACATAATTGAGAGTGCTCCTGAGTATTTGTGCTTTTTTTACGTTTTCACGCATTGGCCCGGGGGGAGTACCGCGCCGTGGACAGGACATCTAAGCGCCCTTTATTTATTACACAGAGTAAAATAATTCCCTCTGAGTTTGTTTGACGGCTATCACGTTTCAGTTCAAGACGGCCAAAAAACTTGCAGATATTTACATAAAGCATGTCTGGATGTGTCTAAAAACGCCATCACCGCCCCAAATGAGGCGGTGAACTTTACTCGTTTTACTTATTAATTACGAGCCTAAAAATAACAGGCGTATCAGACAGATTGCAGGTGGGCGGGGTCGATATGGAACAGACTAGCGAAGTTTTCCGTTGTCACGCGAGCCAGCTCTTCAATACTGACACCTTTCAGAACGGCCATATACTCAGCGACATCCCGGGTCATCGCTGGCTGATTTTCTTTGCCGCGATGAGGCACCGGTGCCAGGTACGGGGAATCGGTTTCCACCAGAATACGATCCAGCGGAACATATCGCGCCGCATCACGCAGTTGCTCAGCATTCCGGAACGTTACAATCCCCGAGAACGAGATATAAAAGCCTAAATCAAGCAGCTTACCCGCCGTTTCTCTGTCTTCAGTGAAACAGTGTAGTACGCCACCGCAATCCGTCACCTTTTCTTCCCGCAGGATCGCCAGCGTGTCGGCGCGCGCATCGCGGGTATGAACGATAACAGGCTTATTCAGTTCACGGCCAATACGGATGTGGTTGCGGAAGGATTCCTGCTGGCGAGGTTTCGTTTCCGGGGTGTAGAAATAGTCCAGGCCGGTCTCGCCCATCGCCACTACGCCCTCTTCTGCGGCAAGACGGCGTAAATCCTCAATATTGTACGCTTCATCCTGATTCAGCGGATGCACGCCGCAGGAGAAGACGACATTATCGCGCTCGCCTACCAGTTCACGCATGGAGCGGTAACCCGGCAACGTGGTCGCCACGGCCAGGCAAAATTTCACATCGCGCGCGGCGGCTTTCGCCAGCACGTCGTCCACATTTTTATGCAGGGACTGATAATCCAGGCCATCGAGATGGCAGTGTGAGTCGACTAAAAACATAATGTCTCTCTCAGAGGTGGGAAACCGGCGGTATGACGCCTGGTTGCAGGTAGTGTTCGATACGCAGTAACTGGTCGGTCAGTAAAAGCTCGCGATTGAGACCGGTTACCGTCAAAAGTTGTTCACGACTCTGGCAGATATCATGAAGGATAGCGTGCAGCGACTGCCCTGACAGGCGATTCGCCAGCGTGGTGACCAGCGCCCACACGTCAGGGTTAGTCAGAAGCGTCGCCCCCTGCTGGATTTTGAGCGCATCCAGCAGCAGTGCGGCCAGCCAGTGCAGCCGTTCCGGTGCCTGATCGCTGTTCAGCGCTGGCAGCACGCTCAGCCAGTCATGGCTGTCGAGGGCTGATTCAACCGCACGACATAGCGTTTCACGCTGGGACCACACTTCCGGCTGCAATAAGGCCAGCGCAGCCGCAGGCGCACCGCTGCACAGGCGCAACGCCGAGCGCGCCGCATCTTGTGACACCGTCACTTCTCGCTCAAGCCAGGCGAGCGCCCAGGATTCCTGAGGGACAGCGAGGTGGTGAAGAAGGCAGCGACTGCGCAGCGTCGCCAGCAAGCGTTCCGGCTCGCGGCAGGAGAGGAAAAACCAGGTATTCTCTGGCGGCTCTTCCAGGGTTTTTAACAGGGCGTTGGCTGCGGCTTCCGTGAGTAGCGCGGCGTCTTTCAGCCACACCACTTTCGCCCCCCCCAGACGCGCATATTCGTACAGTTTCTCACTGACCTCACGCACCGCGTCGATACCGAGCGTATTTTTGCCCTTCTCGGGTTCGAGGGTGTAATAGTCAGGATGCGTGCCCGCCTGCATAAGCTGGCAACCCCGGCATTTACCGCAGCTTTTATGTCCTTCCGGCTGTTGGCACATCAGAAAGCGGGTGATGGCGTAAATCAACGCATCATCACCCATTCCCGGCAGCGCCTGGATCAGTAACGCATGATGCCCCCGACCAACCTGATAGCTGCCGATCAGCTGTTCAAAGTGTGGGCGCAACCATGGATACCATTTCATGCCTGCTGCTCCTGTAGCCACTGCGTAACGGTCTGCTGAATATCACGCGTAACGTCTTCAAGGGATTGCGTCGCATCGATGGTACGAATGGTCTTGTCCTGCCCGGCCAGTTCCAGATAACGCGCACGGGTGCGGTTAAAGAAATCAAAAGACTCCTGTTCAATGCGGTCCAGTTCGCCGCGGGCACGGGCGCGCTTCAGGCCCACCTCAGGAGTTACGTCCAGATACAGCGTCAGGTCAGGACGGAAATCGCCCAGAACCGCGTCGCGAAGCGTAGCCAGCATGGCCTGATCGATACCCCGGCCCCCGCCCTGATACGCCTGGGTTGAGAGATCGTGGCGATCGCCAATCACCCATTTCCCTTCTGCCAGAGCGGGTTTGATCACCGTCTCCACCAGCTGAACGCGCGCAGCATAGAACATCAGCACTTCCGCTTTGTCGGTAATAACTTCATCGCCAACGGATTTGATATCCAGAACCAGGCTGCGCAGTTTTTCCGCCAGCTGCGTACCGCCCGGCTCGCGGGTAAAGACCATGTCGGCAACGCCAAGCGACGTAAGCGTATCCACCACCACGTTACGGGCAGTTGTTTTGCCCGCCCCTTCGAGTCCCTCAATGACAATGTATTTACTGCGCATTTTTTTCCTTAAGTGCCTTCAGATAGTCCTGAACGGAGCGATTGTGGCTGGCCAGGTTGGTATTAAACGTATGCCCCCCTTTTCCGTCAGCCACAAAATAGAGATACGGCGTTTTGGCCGGGTGCGCGGCGGCCTTCAACGATGCTTCACTCGGCGTCGCGATCGGTCCAGGCGGCAGGCCGCTAATCACGTAGGTATTATACGCCGTTGGCGTCTCCAGATCTTTTCTGGAAATCCTGCCGTTGTAGTTTTCGCCCATGCCGTAGATGACGGTAGGATCGGTTTGCAAACGCATGCCTATGCGCAGACGGTTAATAAACACCGAGGCAACCTGGTCACGTTCGGCAGCAACGGCCGTCTCTTTCTCGATGATCGAGGCCATCGTCATGAACTGGTTTTGATCTTTATAAGGCAGGCCCTCTGCTCGCCCTTTCCAGGCAGCATCTACCGCCGCGACCATTTTGTTGTGCGCGCGCTTCAGAATGGCCACATCCGTCGTGCCTGCCGTATACATCCACGTATCGGGCCAGAACCAGCCTTCCACCCACTCGGGATGTTGGAATTTTAAGGCGTCTGCCACGGTCTGGTAGCGGTCATCTTTCAGCGTATGCTTAATGTATGGCGCGTCCCGCAGCTGCCTGAGGTAATCGCTCAGACGCATACCTTCCACAAAACGCAGCGGGAACTGGGCTTCTTTACCACTCTCCAGCAGTTGCAGCATCTCGCGCACGGTCATGCCAGGGGTAAAGCGATAGGTGCCGGCCTTGAAATGGGACAGGTCCGGTTCAATACGCAGCAGCCACTGGAATACGCGTGGGCGATTGATAATTTTGTCGTCATACAGCTGCTGACCAAGCGCCTGCCGCCCGGTCCCCGCTTTCAGGGTAAAAATCGTCTCGTCTTTTATCAGGATCTGACTCTCCGCCAGCTGACGGACTTTCCACACTCCCGCTCCGCCAGCGATACCGAACGCAACGATAAGAAGGAGGACAAAGCGTAACATTTTCTTCATGACTACCTGGTTTGCTCACATAACGGGGCCAGAAACTGGAACAGCTCGCGGGATGACCAGCATTTGCGGCCATAAGCGCGAACGGGGACAACGGGCATCAGCGCATTGCAGATTACGACTTCATCGGCGGACAGCAGCGCCTCTTCCTTAGCGTTGACTTCGACAACGCGAAAGCCTGCGCGTGCCAGCTGGTGCAGACAAAACTGCCGCATAATGCCGTTGACGCCGGCCTGCTCCAGCGAAGGCGTGAACACGTCACTGCCCTTCCGCCAGAGTAAATTAGCCGCACAGCATTCCGTAATGTACCCTTCGCTGTCAAGAACCAGCGCCTCCCCGGCCTCCGTCTGCTCAAGATGAGTACGAATAAGCACCTGTTCAAGGCGGTTGAGATGTTTTATGCCAGCGAGCATCGGGTTTCGCCCCAGACGTACCGGACTTAACGCCAGGGCTACGCCCTCTTCACGCCAGTGCGCATAATGGGAAGGATAATCTGAAACGGAAAGGACCCGCGTAGGATGCAGACAGGCAGAACCGCTATAGCCCCGGCCACCGCTCCCGCGGCTAATAATGACTTTCAGGACGCCGCTTGCTTTATCTGACGCCAGCCGACGCATTTCACTTTCAAGAATGTCCCACTGCGAGAAGGGGATCAGTAATGCTTCGCAGGCTTTTTGTAAACGAAGGATATGGGCCCCGAGCAGACACACGCCACCGTCGAGAATACGCGCAGTCGTGAAACAGCCATCGCCAAACTGGGTCGCCCTGTCGCTTGCCGGCAGCGTTTCTTGCTCAAGGCCATTAATTAAAAACATGGTGGCTCCTTATGCGTGGAGGCTCAGTCTGGCAGGATGTGGACAGCCGGACAAGGGGATTTCGCCTAATAAAAAAGGCCCGGCAAGCGGACCTTTTTTTATCGTCAGCGACCAACCAGACTCAGACCTTTTTGAAGATCAGAGAGCCGTTAGTCCCACCGAAGCCGAAGGAGTTACACAGGGTATACTCCATACCGCTAACCTGGCGCGCTTCGTGAGGAACGAAGTCCAGATCGCAACCTTCATCTGGATTATCCAGGTTGATGGTTGGCGGTACAGCCTGATCGCGCAGCGCGAGAATAGAGTAGATTGACTCTACTGCCCCCGCAGCACCCAGCAGGTGACCGGTCATGGATTTCGTGGAGCTTACCATTACGCGGCCAGCAGATTCGCCGAAGATAGACTTAACAGCCTGCGCTTCTGCTTTATCGCCCGCAGGGGTAGACGTCCCATGGGCGTTAACGTAGCCAATCTGTGCCGGCGTAATGCCCGCATCGCGGATGGCGTTTTCCATCGCCAGCGCAGCGCCTGCGCCGTTCTCTGGAGGAGACGTCATGTGATAAGCATCGCTGCTCATGCCAAAGCCAACAACTTCAGCATAAATTTTCGCGCCACGTTTTTTCGCGTGTTCGTACTCTTCCAGTACGATCATGCCTGCACCGTCACCCAGTACGAAACCGTCACGGTCTTTATCCCACGGACGGCTCGCCGCCTGCGGATTATCGTTTCGGGTAGAGAGCGCACGCGCTGCACCGAAGCCACCGACGCCCAGCGGGGTACTGGCTTTTTCAGCGCCGCCCGCAACCATAGCATCTGCATCGCCGTACGCAATGATACGCGCGGCCTGGCCGATGTTATGCACGCCAGACGTACAGGCTGTCGCGATTGAGATGCTTGGGCCACGCAGGCCGAACATAATGGTCAAGTGACCTGCCACCATGTTGACAATCGTAGACGGAACGAAGAACGGGCTGATTTTACGCGGGCCGCCATTCATCAGAGATGTATGGTTTTCTTCAATCAGACCAAGACCGCCAATCCCGGAGCCGATAGCGGCGCCGATACGGGTCGCGTTCTCTTCCGTAATCTCAAGGCCAGAATCCTGCATGGCCTGAACGCCAGCGACAATTCCATATTGAATGAAGGCATCCATCTTGCGCTGTTCTTTGCGCGAGATGATCTCTTCACAGTTAAAATCCTTTACTAAGCCAGCAAATTTCGTTGCATAGGCGCTAGTATCGAAATGGTCGATTAGGCTGATGCCGCTCTGACCGGCAAGGAGAGCTTTCCAGGTGGACTCTACGGTATTGCCGACAGGAGACAACATGCCAAGTCCGGTCACAACTACACGACGCTTAGACACGCTTGTCCTCCAGGGAGGGATAAAAAAAGAGATTCGTGGGACAACAAAAGATAAAACTCAGGCGGTCGAATGACCGCCTGGAGATGTTCACTTACGCCTGGTGACCGTTGATGTAATCAATGGCAGCCTGAACGGTGGTGATTTTCTCAGCTTCTTCGTCCGGAATCTCAGTATCAAACTCTTCTTCCAGAGCCATTACCAGCTCAACGGTGTCAAGAGAATCTGCGCCCAGGTCTTCAACAAAGGAAGCGGAGTTCACAACTTCTTCCTGCTTAACGCCCAGCTGTTCGCCGATAATTTTCTTAACGCGTTCTTCGATAGTGCTCATACTCTTAAATTTCCTATCAAAACTCGCTTTCGCGATGGTTTTCGTAGTGTATAAAATGTTGAAAAATTTGCAACTAAATCCCGGCAGGTCTTACCACGATTTTACGTTATTTTGAGGCCATTTGCCCAAATAACGCAAATATTTTCGATCGTGATTAAACCATGTACATCCCGCCGTTGACGTGGAGGGTTTCACCAGTGATGTAACCCGCTTCGTCAGAGGCTAAAAATGCAACCGCGCTGGCGATTTCTTTAGGGTCGCCAAGACGACCCGCCGGAACTGCCGCCAGCGTACCCGCACGCTGCTCATCAGTCAGCGCACGCGTCATGTCCGTTTCAATAAAGCCCGGAGCAACAACGTTTACAGTAATTCCGCGGGACGCGACTTCACGCGCCAGCGACTTACTGAAACCGATCAGACCTGCTTTCGCCGCAGCGTAGTTAGCCTGACCAGCATTTCCCATGGTACCAACCACAGAACCTACAGTGATAATACGACCATGACGCTTTTTCATCATAGCGCGCATTACCGCTTTTGACAGACGGAATACAGATGACAGGTTGGTTTCGATAATATCGTTCCACTCGTCGTCTTTCATTCGCATCAGCAGGTTGTCGCGAGTGATCCCGGCATTATTGACCAGAATATCCACTTCGCCAAACTCTGCGCGAATATTTTCCAGAACAGATTCGATAGATGCTGGTTCAGTCACATTCAGTACCAGACCTTTACCGTTCGCACCCAGATAGTCGCTGATGGCCTGTGCGCCATTCTCACTGGTCGCAGTCCCGATCACCGTCGCGCCGCGCGCAACCAGTGTTTCAGCAATAGCGCGCCCAATACCGCGGCTTGCGCCGGTCACCAGGGCAATTTTTCCTTCAAAACTCATGGTATTCCTCTTTTATTGCGAGAGTGCCGCTTTCATGGCTTCCGGCTCGTTAATCGCCGAGGCAGTCAGGGTGTCTACAATACGTTTTGTCAGACCGGTAAGTACCTTACCTGGACCAACTTCATACAGATGTTCAACGCCCTGAGACGCCATAAATTCAACGGTTTTAGTCCACTGAACCGGGCTGTAGAGCTGGCGAACCAGCGCGTTACGGATAGCCTCCGGCGCGGTTTCGCACTGCACATCGACGTTATTCACAACGGAAATCGTCGGTGCGTTAAAGGTCATTTTTTCCAGCTCAACCGCCAGCTTATCGGCAGCGGGCTTCATCAGCGCGCAGTGAGACGGCACGCTCACCGGCAGGGGCAGTGCACGTTTTGCGCCCGCAGCTTTACAGGCAGCGCCTGCACGCTCAACCGCTTCTTTATGACCCGCGATAACCACCTGGCCTGGCGAGTTAAAGTTTACCGGAGAAACGACCTGACCTTCAGCAGATTCTTCACAGGCTTTAGCGATAGAAGCATCATCCAGACCGATGATGGCAGACATGCCGCCCGTGCCCTCTGGCACCGCTTCCTGCATGAATTTACCACGCAATTCAACCAGGCGTACCGCGTCAGCGAAGGCAATCACCCCTGCGCAGACCAGCGCAGAGTATTCACCCAGGCTATGACCCGCCATCAGCGTCGGCGCTTTGCCGCCCTGCTGCTGCCATACGCGCCACAATGCGACGGAGGCTGCCAGCAGTGCCGGTTGAGTCTGCCAGGTTTTGTTCAGCTCTTCAGCGGGGCCCTGTTGGGTCAGCGCCCACAGATCATAACCCAGCGCGTCAGAGGCTTCACGGAAAGTCTCTTCAATAACCGGATAGTTTGCTGCCATTTCAGACAACATCCCAACAGTTTGCGAGCCCTGTCCCGGGAACACAAAAGCAAATTGCGTCATTTTTTAATCCTTATCCTAGAAACGAACCAGCGCGGAACCCCAGGTGAACCCGCCACCAAAGGCTTCAAGCAAGACCAGTTGGCCCCGTTTAATTCGTCCATCGCGTACCGCTTCGTCAAATGCGCACGGTACCGATGCCGCAGAGGTGTTGCCGTGGCGATCAAGCGTCACCACAACGTTATCCATAGACATGCCCAGCTTCTTCGCCGTCGCGCTGATGATACGCAGGTTCGCCTGATGCGGCACCAGCCAGTCGAGTGCGGTGCGTTCAAGGTTATTGGCTTCCAGCGTCTCATCGACAATATGCGCAAGCTCAGTCACCGCCACCTTGAATACTTCATTACCTGCCATGGTGAGGTAAATGGAGTTATCAGGATTAACGCGATCGGCGTTAGGCAGCGTTAACAGCTCGCCGTAGCGGCCATCGGCATGCAAGTGCGTGGAGATGATGCCCGGCTCTTCGGACTGCCCCAGCAGCACCGCGCCCGCGCCATCGCCAAAAATAATGATCGTGCCGCGATCGGTTGGATCGCAGGTACGCGCCAGAACATCAGCGCCGATCACCAGCGCATATTTTACGGCGCCCGATTTTACATACTGATCGGCGATGCTCAGCGCATAGGTGAAACCCGCGCACGCTGCTGCAACATCAAATGCCGGGCAGCCTTTGATGCCGAGCATGTTCTGCACCTGGCACGCTGCGCTTGGGAAGGCATGCGTGGCAGAGGTTGTCGCCACCACAATAAGCCCGATCTGTTCTTTATCAATGCCAGCCATCTCAAGCGCTCGCTGAGCGGCTTCGTAGCCCATGGTGGACACAGTTTCGTCTGGCGCGGCGATACGACGTTCACGGATACCTGTGCGCGTGACAATCCACTCGTCAGACGTATCTACCATTTTTTCAAGATCGGCGTTGGTACGCACTTGTTTTGGCAGGTAGCTGCCGGTACCTAAAATCTTCGTATACATGTACGCTCAGTCACTTTTAGCTAATACAGATCCCAGGCGAGCGGCAATCCTCTGAGGGACTTGTCGCTGCACCGCCTGCACTGCCTGTTCAATCGCGACGGTAAATGCTCGCTGATTGGCGGCGCCATGACTCTTAATCACGATGCCGCGCAATCCTAACAGACAGGCGCCATTATACTGGTCGGGGTTGAGGTGACTGAATCGCCGCGTCAGGCTTTTTTGTAACCAACGCTTTAATAAAATCAGCCACCAGGACCTTTTTTTACCTTCTCCCTGCGATTTCAGCAGAGAAAGGAACATTCGTACGACCCCTTCCATGGTCTTCAACGTCACGTTTCCGGTGAAGCCATCACACACTAATACATCCGTTTTGCCCGTCAGCAACTCATTGGCTTCGAGATAACCAATATAGTTGATGGAGGGGACCTGTTTGAGTATTTCCGCAGCGTCGCGGATACTGTCCAGGCCTTTAGTCTCTTCTTCACCAATATTCAGTAATGCAACGCGGGGATTGTTAATCCCGACCACGTCTTCAGCCAGCACCGACCCCATAACGGCAAACTGAGCCAGCATTGTACTATCACAATCCACGTTAGCGCCCAGATCCAGCACCACCGTTTTGCCCTTCTGCTGATGCGGTAATACCGTCACCAGCGCCGGACGCTCAATGCCCTCAATCGGCTTGAGCAATAATTTCGACAGCCCCATCAGCGCGCCAGTATTTCCCGCGCTGACGCAAGCCTGCGCTCGCCCTTCTTTCACCAGCTCCAGCGCCATTCGCATAGAGCTGCCGCGGCTATTACGAATAGCCTGCGATGGCCGGGCATCACTGGCAATAACTGACTGCGCAGGAATAATCTGCAGACGCGAACGTTGTTCAAAGTCAGCTTTTGCAAGTAATGGCGTGATTGTGTCGGGATTACCGACTAAAAGAAGTGTGAGTTGCGAATTAGAATTCAGTGCCTGCAATGCTGCAGGCACTGTCACGGTAGGGCCAAAATCTCCCCCCATGACATCTAACGCCAGGGTTAGACGTGTCAAGGTATCGTCGCAGCCTGGTTCGGTAAACTCCCCGTTTGCACGGGGAAGTTCCTCACTAAGCCTAATCACGCTGACGCGTGATTACTTAGTGATAACCTTGCGGCCGCGGTAGAAACCGTCAGCGGTGATGTGGTGACGCAGGTGTTTCTCACCAGAAGTCTTGTCTACAGACAGGCTGGTAACTGCGGTCAGCGCGTCATGGGAACGACGCATGCCACGTTTGGAACGGGTTGGTTTATTCTGTTGTACGGCCATGGACCTTACTCCTCAATTACTTACGCTTTAAGCTGGCTAATACGGCAAATGGGTTTGGTTTTTGCGCTTCATCAGGCAGTTCCCCAAAGACCATGTCCGCCTCGGACACTTCACAGTGTTCAGAATCATGCACCGGAACGACTGGCAGGGAGAGGATGACTTCATCTTCAACCAGCGCCAGAAGATCGATTTCACCGAATTCGTTAACCTCAATCGGCTCATACGCTTCCGGGAGTGCTTCAGCCTGTTCGTCAGAACGAACCGGACTAAAACAATACGTTGTGTGAACATGCTGTACAAACGGTTTCCCGCAACGCTGACATTCGAGCGTTACCGTCACCTTTGCATCACCGGTTAACACGGCGAGACGCTGGTTGTCGATAGCGAACGACATGGAGCATTCTACATCACTGTCCACACTGACTACAGATTCGGCAATACGCTCAGCCTGATCGGAAGAATAGATTCCTTCGTAATCGAGGCGTTTTTGAGCCGTACGAACCGGATCAAGAGTCAGGGGTAATTTTACCTTTTGCATAGGGCGCGCATATTAACTTTGTAACGTCATAGAGTCAAAGAAAAAGGCAACCAGAGCTGCCTTTTGCCAATTATTCGCACACATTGCGGCCTGTAGTTTAAAATGGCTGGCATCGATACGCTATATCTGGTGATAAAAATATGCCAAATCTCGTCCTTGCTTCCACTTCACCTTATCGCCGAATGCTGCTGGAAAAGCTCGGGATCCCGTTTGAATGCGCTGCGCCGGAGGTGGATGAAACGCCACAGCCGGGCGAGTCACCGCGTCATCTGGTGACCCGTCTCGCGAAAGAGAAAGCACAGTCGCTGGCCGTACGTTACCCCGCACATCTGATTATAGGCTCCGATCAGGTTTGTGTGCTGGACGGCGAAATCACCGGCAAACCGCATACGGAAGAAAACGCCTGCCAGCAGCTGTTGCGTGCGCGAGGCGGTATCGTGACCTTTTATACCGGCCTGGCGCTTTATAATTCGGCTTCCGGTCATCTGCAAACCGAGTGCGAGCCGTTTGATGTGCACTTCCGTCATCTTAGCGAGCAGGAGATTATGGATTATGTGCGTCGGGAACGTCCGCTAAACTGTGCAGGGAGCTTTAAAAGTGAAGGACTAGGGATTGCGTTGTTCGACAAGCTCGATGGCCGCGATCCCAACACGCTGGTGGGGTTGCCGCTGATTGCGCTGTGCCAGATGTTGAGGCGAGAAGAGTGTAATCCGCTGACGATATGACCGTTGCGGCCTGATGCTCACAGGGAGAGGGAGAAAAACATGTTGGCCGGGTAAGCGCAGCGCCACCCGGCACAAAATCAGCCGCGCAGAACTTTCAGACAGCGTTTGAGCTGCTCATCCAGCGGCGCTTCAATACGGATAACTTCGCCGGTATTAGGATGGGTAAATTTCAGCGCTGCCGCGTGCAGGAACAGACGCGACAGCCCTGTTCCCGCCAGCTGCTTATCAAATTCGCGATCGCCATAGCGGTCATCAAACGCAATCGGATGGCCCGCAAACTGGGTATGGACGCGAATCTGGTGGGTACGCCCCGTCACCGGACTACAGCGCACCAGCGTGGCGAATTCGTAGCGCTCTTCAACTTTAAAGCGCGTCTCAGACGGTTTCCCTTCCTGATTAACACGAACAATGCGCTCGCCGCTTTGCAGAATATTTTTCAGCAGCGGCGCCTGCACCACTTTCACGTGGGACTGCCACTGGCCGCGCACCAGCGCCAGGTAATCTTTCTGCATCCCTTTTTCGCGCAGCTGTTCATGCAGTGAACGCAGCGCAGAACGTTTTTTCGCCACCAGCAGCACGCCAGAGGTATCGCGGTCAAGACGGTGAACCAGTTCGAGGAAACGCGCTTCCGGGCGCAGCGCGCGTAACCCTTCAATCACGCCGAAGCTCAGACCGCTCCCCCCGTGTACCGCCGTTCCGGACGGTTTATTCAGCACCAGAATGTGGTCGTCCTCATAAAGGATAACGTCGCTCAGGGCCGCGACTTTTTGCAGCTTCGGAGAAACGACCTCTTCTTCACGCTCTGCAACACGTACCGGTGGAATCCGGACTTCATCGCCCGCCTCGAGCTTATACTCGGGCTTCACGCGTTTTTTGTTCACCCGCACCTCGCCCTTACGCAAGATGCGATAAATCATACTTTTTGGCACGCCCTTCAACTGGGTGCGCAAAAAATTATCGATACGTTGCCCCGCCTCGTCGTCGGCGATGGCAACCATTTTTACGGCTGGAGTCTCTGTTTTCATGGTTGGCGATTCTAAATAGCGTCAGACATTAGCGCCACTCATTTTTCTATGCTTATATTTACTTTTATCCGGACCACTCCCCTTTCGCGCAATCGATTTGGTGGTTATTAAACCAATCACCCCGTTGAAGTGAAGAAACTGTGAGTAACCGGGTGATAATTGGTAAAAGTCATCTTGCTATAACCCGGCGAGCAGTGGAATAATGAATCCGTTTTCCGCGTTAAATCCGGGTTTTGTAAGGATGTCGACGGAATGACCAATTTTGTCTGACCGATCATCCACGCAGCAATGGCGTAAGACGTATTGATCTTTCAGGCAGTTAGCGGGCTGCGGGTTGCAGTACTTCCCGGTATAAGGATTGTTCTCTGGAGAGTTTTCCCAGGCAATTCCCCTGATAATTGCGCTGTGTTTCCGTATGAAACACAGGCAACCGACACTCTGCGCCTCTTAAGCGAGCGACAACCGTGAGGTTGGCGACGTGAATAGACACGAGGCCATCGGTTCATACCCCGGAAAGCGTCACCTTGCCCGCAGCTTTGTCGTCAATGTAAGAATAACGAGTAAGTTACGATGAAAAGAATGTTAATCAACGCAACTCAGCAAGAAGAGTTGCGTGTCGCCCTTGTGGATGGGCAGCGCCTGTACGATCTGGATATCGAAAGTCCTGGACACGAACAGAAAAAAGCGAACATTTACAAAGGCAAAATCACCCGCATTGAACCAAGCCTTGAAGCTGCATTTGTCGATTACGGTGCTGAGCGTCACGGTTTCCTTCCTCTCAAAGAAATCGCCCGCGAATATTTTCCTGCAAACTACAACTCCCATGGCCGTCCGAACATTAAAGATGTTCTGCGTGAAGGTCAGGAAGTTATCGTCCAGATCGATAAAGAAGAGCGTGGCAACAAAGGTGCCGCACTGACCACCTTTATCAGCCTGGCAGGAAGCTATCTGGTATTGATGCCAAACAACCCGCGTGCGGGTGGCATCTCTCGCCGTATCGAAGGCGATGACCGTACCGAGCTGAAAGAAGCGCTGGCAAGTCTCGAGCTGCCAGACGGCATGGGCCTTATCGTGCGCACCGCAGGCGTCGGCAAATCTGCCGAAGCGTTGCAGTGGGACCTGAGCTTCCGTCTGAAGCACTGGGAAGCCATCAAGAAAGCGGCTGAGAGCCGTCCTGCTCCGTTCCTGATCCACCAGGAAAGCAACGTTATTGTGCGTGCCTTCCGTGATTATCTACGTCAGGACATCGGTGAAATTCTGATTGATAACCCGAAAGTGCTTGAGCTGGCTCGCCAGCACATCGCCGCGCTGGGTCGCCCGGATTTCACCAGCAAAATTAAACTGTACACCGGTGAAATCCCGCTGTTCAGCCACTATCAGATTGAATCCCAGATCGAGTCTGCCTTCCAGCGTGAAGTGCGTCTGCCGTCCGGCGGTTCTATCGTAATTGATACCACCGAAGCGCTGACCGCTATCGACATCAACTCCGCGCGTGCAACCCGTGGCGGCGACATCGAAGAGACCGCCTTCAACACCAACCTTGAAGCCGCTGATGAAATCGCCCGCCAGCTCCGCCTGCGCGACCTGGGTGGTCTGATTGTTATCGACTTCATCGACATGACCCCGGTTCGCCACCAGCGTGCGGTTGAAAACCGTCTGCGTGAAGCGGTACGCCAGGATCGCGCACGTATCCAGATTAGCCATATCTCGCGCTTCGGCCTGCTGGAAATGTCCCGTCAGCGTCTGAGCCCGTCACTCGGCGAGTCCAGCCATCACGTCTGCCCGCGCTGTTCCGGTACGGGTACCGTGCGTGACAATGAATCGCTCTCCCTCTCTATTCTGCGTCTGATTGAAGAAGAAGCGCTGAAAGAGAACACCAAAGAGGTTCACGCCATCGTTCCGGTGCCGATTGCCTCCTACCTGCTGAACGAAAAACGTGCAGCGGTAAGCGCAATCGAAGCGCGTCAGGGCGGTGTTCGCTGCATCATCGTGCCAAACGACGAGATGCAAACCCCGCACTATCACGTGCTGCGCGTGCGTAAAGGCGAAGAGACAAGCACCCTCAGCTACCTGCTGCCGAAGCTGCATGAAGAAGAAATGGCGCTGCCATCGGATGAAGAGCCTGCCGAGCGTAAACTGCCTGAGCAGCCTGCATTAGCAACCTTCATCATGCCGGAAGCCCCGCCGGAAGCGACGCTGGAAAAACCAGCGGCAAAACCTGCCGTGCAAAAGGCGGCCCCTGCCGCGCCAAAAGCGCAGCCTGAGCAGCCGGGTCTCCTGAGCCGCATCTTCGGCGCGTTGAAAAAAATGTTTGCTGGCGAAGAAGTTCAGCCTGAGCAGCCGAAAGAAGCGCCAAAAGAAGCGAAACCTGAGCGTCAGCAGGACCGTCGTAAGCGTCAGAACAATCGTCGCGATCGTAATGACCGCAACGACCGTAGCGATCGTAACGAGCGCCGTGATAATCGTTCCGAGAACAATGAAGGTCGTGAACAACGCGAGGACAACCGTCGCAACCGTCGCGAGAAGCAACAGCAGAACGTTGAAGATCGTGAGATTCGCCAGCAGGCGGGCGATGAGTCCGAGAAGAGCAAACAGCGTGACGAGCAGCAACCTCGCCGCGAGCGTAACCGTCGTCGTAACGACGAGAAACGCCAGGCCCAGCAGGAAGTCAAAAACCTGAACCGCGAAGCGCCTGTTGAACAGCAGGACACGGAGCAGGAAGAGCGTACTCAGGTTATGCCGCGTCGTAAGCAGCGTCAGCTGACCCAGAAAGTACGTGTGGGTGCTGTTCAGACGGAAGAAAACGACGTTATCGCGGTTGAAGCAGCAGAAAGCACAACGGGTACCCAGGTCGCGAAAGTTGACCTGCCAGCCGTAGTGGAAAATCAGGTTGAGCAGGACGAAAGCAGCGAAAACCGTGACAACGCAGGTATGCCGCGTCGCTCCCGTCGTTCTCCGCGTCACCTGCGCGTGAGCGGCCAGCGTCGTCGTCGCTACCGTGACGAGCGTTACCCGACTCAGTCGCCAATGCCGCTGACCGTGGCGTGCGCGTCACCTGAGATGGCATCCGGTAAAGTCTGGATCCGTTATCCGGTTGCTCGCCCGGAGCAGGCTGTTGAAGAACAGGCTGTGACCGAAGAGGTGATTGCACCGGTAGCAGCGGTGGAAGACGTCGTGACTGAAGCGGCAACCGTGGTCGAACCGCAAGTTGTTGACACGGTGGCACCGCAGGCTGTGGAAGTGGAAACGACCCATCCTGAAGTCATTGCTGCGCCGGTTGATGCCGCTCCGCAGATCATTGCCGAAGAAGATACCGTGGTGGCTGAAGAAGTCGCGGAGGAAGCTGAGCCGGTCTCCGCAGCAGAAGAGCCCGCAGACGTTGCCGTCGAAACGGTGACGGAAGAGGTTGTTCAGGACGTCGAGATTCAGGTTGAGCCTGTTGTCGAAGAGGTCAAAGAGGCTGAAGTGAAATCCGAGCCGGTTGAGGTCGTTGCCGCTCCAGCGCCTGCTCACGTTGCTACCGCGCCGATGACTCGCGCCCCGGCACCTGAGTATGTACCTGAAGCGCCACGCCATAGCGACTGGGTTCGTCCGGCATTCAACTTCGAAGGCAAAGGTGCTGCCGGTGGTCACAGTGCAACGCACATGGCTACTGCGCCAGCTACTCGTCCTCAGCCTGTTGAATAACGCACGCTAAGACTGAAAGCCGACCTTCGGGTCGGCTTTTTTATGGCTGTTGCAGGGGCTTTCTCATTCCGGTGACCTCCGGCATTATCTGCCGCATCAGCTCCAGAAAACGCCGCAAGCGCGCCGGATAATAACGAGACCAGGGGTAAACCAGATGTACCGGTAACGCTGCCGGCTGCCACTCTGGCAGTAGATGCACCAGTCTTCCTTCCTGAATATCATCCTGTACCGTCCAGCTGGATACCACCGCCACGCCAAGCCCGGTGAATGCCGTATTGCGCGCCACATACAGGCTGTCTGTACTCAGGCGTGGCGTAATGGTAACCCGCGCCGGGGCGGATGATGCATCGTGGAAAAGCTCCACATGGCGTTGATAAAAAGAGCTGATGGCGATCCAGGGAAGCTGCTGCAAATCTTTCGGCGTTTTAACCGCGGGATAACGGGCCAGTAATTCCGGTGAAGCCACCACCGAGCGCGGCACTTCAGCCAGCAGCACGGACACGGTTGCCGGATCGACTTCCACACCCACCCGAATAGCACAGTCAAGGTTGTCGCCGAGGAAATCAACCGAGCGATCGTTGAGCATCCACTCTACAGAAAGCTGGGGATAGCGCTGTAAAAATTCGGTTAACGGTTTCAGAAGCTGATCCTGGCCAAACGCGTGCGGGGCGCGCACCCTCAGCACCCCAACCGGTTCATCTTCCGTCTGCCCTACCTCGTCTTCCAGCGCCAGCCAGCTGTCAATCACCCGTCGGGCATGCTGATAGCAGCGTTCGCCGTCATCGGTCAGCCGGGTCGTATGGGTTGTGCGCAACATCAGGCGTACTCCCAGCATGGTCTCAAGCGACTGCAACCGTCGGCTCACCGTGGCCTGGGTTGTTGCCAGCTGACGTGCCGCCGCAGAAAGAGACCCCGCCTCCACAATGCGAACAAACGTTCGCATCAGTTCTACCCGATCTATACGCTCAGACCTTTTCATACCATTTTTACCCATACGCCACACGTATAAGCGTTTTACCACCGCGCCCGCTACCGTCGCAAGGCGTACTGATAAAAAATAGCCGCACACGACGAATGAGGAACATCTTATGAACACAACCACCACCCGGGCCGTAAGCCGCTGGGTAATCTTAATGCTGGCGCTCGGTGCGGGCTTTAGCGTGGCATCCATCTATTATGCCCAGCCTCTGCTGCCGCTGATGGGCTCAGACCTGCATCTGAGCATCGAAGGCATGGGCATGGTCCCGACGCTCACCCAGGCGGGTTATGCCCTGGGCATCCTGTTTCTGCTCCCGCTCGGCGATCGTCATGACCGCAGAACGCTGATCCTGATAAAAAGTGCGGCTCTGGCGCTGTTCCTGCTGGGTTGTAGCCTGACCGGACAACTGCACTCCCTGCTGCTCACCAGCCTGCTGATTGGCATGGCCGCCACCATGGCGCAGGATATTGTCCCGGCCGCAGCGATCCTCGCGCCGGAAGGTAAACAGGGAAAAACGGTCGGCACGGTGATGACCGGCCTGCTGCTGGGGATTTTGCTCTCCAGAACCGTCAGCGGCGTGGTCGGTGAAGCCTTTGGCTGGCGGGTGATGTATCAGCTGGCTGCTGCAAGCATTGCCTTTGTCGGCGTGGTGATGTGGGCCGTACTCACACGTTTTGCTATTCACTCCACGCTGAGCTATCCCGCGCTGATGCGTTCCATGGAGCACCTGTGGCGTCGTTACCCGGCACTGCGTCGCGCGGCGCTGGCTCAGGGTTTTCTGTCGATTGCCTTTAGCGCATTCTGGTCAACGCTGGCGGTCATGCTGCTGGAACGGTATCACCTTGGCAGCGCCGTAGCGGGTGGATTTGGTATTGCCGGAGCCGCTGGTGCGCTGGCTGCACCGCTGGCAGGGGGTCTGGCAGATAAGCTGGGCGCCGGTAAAGTGACCCAGCTGGGTGCCGCGCTGGTGACCCTCTCGTTTGCCCTGATGTTCCTGATGCCGGCACTGGGTGTACACGGTCAGTTGATCCTGATTGCCCTCTCCGCGGTCGGTTTCGATCTCGGCTTGCAGTCCAGCCTCGTGGCCCACCAGAACCTGGTCTACAGCCTTGAGCCGCAGGCCCGCGGACGCCTGAACGCCCTGCTGTTTACCGTCATTTTCATCGGAATGGCGCTGGGTTCGGCATTAGGCAGCAATATCTATACGCTGGCAGGCTGGTCTGGCGTGGTGGCTCTGGCAACCCTGTGTGGTGCCATTGCGCTGGCTATCAGAGTGATTGAAAGCGCCCGGGTGCTGTCCGCACAGGCAGAACGTGTGTAAAAAAAATGCCCAACCCGGACGGGTTGGGCAGTCAAAACATGCCCAGTTTCAAGACATGTCAAACAGGTCAGAGTCTTATTTGTTCATCTGGAACAAAGACATACCCTGCATATCGCTAAAGGCTTTATACGAGGCCTGCAACGCCGCCTGCTGCATGGTGTAGGACGAAATCACCGAGTTCCAGTCCACGTCAACCAGGTTACTCATCTGCTGCGTCTGACCCAGCGCGCGGTCTTCACCCAGAGCGTCCAGCTTGCCCAGCTCATCCAGCTTGATGCCGAGGTCGGCGCGCACGGTCAGCACGTTGTTGAGGGAGTTGCTCAGGCCACGGTTGGCTTTATCAATAGCCGCCGTAAACGCCTCGGCTTTCGTTTCATCCTCCCCAATCGGCGTATTCAGCGCTTCAATTGCGGAGTCGAGGATCTTGAACAAATTCGTTTCCGGCGCACTACCATCTGGCTCTGGCTTGGCATTGCTGGTGAAGCTATCGAAAACTTCAGTGCCCGTATGGCTAATTTGCATCGTGCGCGCGGAGTCAACCTGCTGGCTGATTGGCGTTCTGCCGCCCTTATAATCACCCGTCGCCTGGTCGAAAGCCGCCGCTTCGGTCTTGTAACCGGAAAAAATATAGCGACCGTTACCGTCCGTGCTGTTAGCCAGGTTCATGAGCTGATCGCGAATACCTTGCAGGTTCGTGGCCAGCGAAGCGCGGTCATCGTCACTTAACGTACCGTTGCCCGCATTGACAATCTTTTCCTGAGCAGCCTGGATGGCGGTTGTCACTTGCGATAACACGTTCTCTTCCAGCGAGACTTTCGTCGTAGCGAAGGAGCGTGCCAGCGCATACTGGCTGTTTTGCGTTTGAGCCTGAGAGAGCACAACGGCCTGCGAGGCGGCAATCGGATCGTCAGACGGACGGTTGATACGCTTCCCCGTAGACATCTGCTCGCCGTAGCTGAGCCAGAGACTTTGGGAGTTCGTCACGCCGCGCATGCTTTGCTCATACATCATTTGAGTACTAATACGCATTTTTTATGCCTCAGCCTTAGCGGATATTGATCAATGCATCAAACAGCGTGCTCGCCGTTTGCAGCACCTGCGCATTCGCCAGATAGTACTGCTGATAGCGTTGCAGGTTGCCATACTCTTCATCCAGGTTAACCCCGGAGATTGACTGCTGTTGTTTGGTCAGCTGCGTCACCACGTTAACTTTGGTTTCGCTGCTGGTTTTCAGCGACGCCGTGGTGCTGCCCACCGTACTGACCAGCGCGGCATAAGCATCGTTAAAGGTTTTGTTCCCTCCCACCAATTTGGCGCTCTGTAAATCCAGCAGCTTCTGGCCATTGGTATTGTCGCTTTCACCGCTTCCTTTCGCGGAGGCCATCGCCAGTTTGGATTCGTCGCTGATCGCTACGTCCATATTCACAATGACGTCATTCACCGGTTTGACGATGAAACTGTCTTTATTATCGGCTGAGCCGCTAATCTTAACGTTGAGACCATCAAACGACAGATTACCGCTGGCGTCAGGCTTGGCCGTGAAGCTGGTATTGTCCGACAGACGCGTGATTGTCCAGTCAGTACCGTTGTACTCAACTTTATAGTTTGTCGCCTGGACCTTTGTACTGTCCGTCATCGTGGCCGTAACGGACGCGCTTCCGGTGTTTTTACCGTTACTCAGCACTGCCGGCGAGCCAAAATCAAACAGCTTGCCGCCTGCATCCCCGTTGGCATCAAAGCCAGCCTGGTGCTGGGTATTCATGGCATCCGCAAACGCCAGCGCCATCTGGTTAAGGGTGTTTCGCGCCTGATCCAGATCCTGAGAACGGAACGTTAACAGCCCCCCAAGCGACCCCGTGGTGATCTGTTTTTCTGAGATCTCCACGTTGCCCGCTGCGGTATCCACATACGCAATTGTTGTACGCGCTGGGTCCGCACTGGATTTCACCGCCGCCAGCTGGCTGGCGTTGCTGCCCTGTACCAGGGTGTAACCGTTGGCGATAGAGATGTTGTAGGTGCCGCTGTCCTGTACGGTGACGTCCACACCGACAATCTTGTTCAGTTCACTCACCAGCTGATCGCGCTGATCGAGCAGTTCATTCGGGGATGCGCCCGCACCGACGCCAGTCAGCCGGGAGATCTGATCGTTAAGATTGGCAATCTGTTTCGCGTAGTTATTGATCTGATCGACGCTGGTAGAAATCGCCGTATTGACCTGCGCATCCTGATCGCGGAGATATTGATCGTTGGTTTTAAACTGGTTTACCAGACCATCCGCCTTCCCGAGTACCGTCTGGCGAGCAGCCGGATCTTCTGCGTTACTCACCAGCGTTTGCAGGCTTTTAAAGAAATCCTGGAGGTTGGCAGAAAGCGAGTTCGTGGTATCAGAAAGCACGTCGTCAATTTTTGACATCTGCTGGTAGCGCGTGGTCAGCCCACTGCTCTGGTTCTGCGCCGCGCGCAGCTGGTTGGTGATAAACGCATCATATTCACGCTGAACACCGGAGACATAGACCCCGTTACCCACCCAGCCACCGCCGGTCAGGGTGCTGTTTGATGCCCCCAGAATGGTGGACTGGCGGGTATAACCTGCCACGTTGTAGCTTGAAATATTATTACTGACGGTATTGAGTGCCGACTGCGCAGCACTGAGGCCACTCATGGCGCTGTTAATCAAACTGGACATGGGGGTTCCTTTTATACGTTCAGACACGAGTCCTGATGAAGGTTATCGGCAACCTCCACCGGGACTTGAGAACTTTCAGAACAGATTTTCGAGATCTGTGCTATACGCTTTGCTGACCTTCTCAGACATGGATTTCAGCTGCTGGATCATGCTGGTCAGCTTGCGCGCATAGTTTGGATCGGTCGCGTAGCCAGCATTCTGCAATGCCTGAGCGCCCTGCTCTGGCGTGGCGGCCTGGGTCACGGCGGTGTAGCGCGGATTCCGGCTCAGCAGCCCGACATAATCCGACAACGCTTCCAGATACGAGCTGTAGACGCGGAATTTGGCTTTCACCTTCACTGCCGCACCGTTCTCATATTCGGTGGTGGTGATCTCGGTGGTCGGCCCTTTCCAGCTGGAGGTGGCCTTCACGCCAAAGATGTTGAAGCTCGGCTCACCGTTCTCCCTGCGGATCTGACGTTGCCCCCAGCCCGACTCCAGCGCCGCCTGCGCCAGAATCAGATGGTGCGGCACGCCGCTCTCTTCACTGGCAAGACGCGCCGGCAGGGAGAGCTGCGCCAGGAAGTCTTTGCTGTCGCCGGAGAGCGGCTCGTCACGCGTTTCTGCCGGCTTCGGCATCGCCTTACGCACCATCTGCGTCAGCGCCTGATTTTGATAACTGGTCACCTTTTCCAGATCAAACTTCAGCGGCACCTGCTGCGGGGCCTCTTCAGGCGGGAGCCCCTGAGCGGCTGCGGTCTGCTTCACAATCATGTCCGCCAGGCCGAGCCCCTTTCCGGCGGTCATTTGCTGGGCAATCTGCTGATCGTACATGCTGGTGTAAAGCCGCGTGGAATCGCTGCTGAACATGCCATCTTTCGGCAGGGTTTCACGCATGCTTTTCAACATCATCTGCACGAACATGCCTTCCACCTGACGGGCAACCGGGCGGATATTCGCCGCCGGATCCTTGCCCGCTTTGGTTTTCAGCTCGTTGAGCGACTGGGCATCCCAGGCGGCACTGGTCAACAGTTTGCTATCGGTCAGCATTTAGATGATTTCCAGTCTGGCGCGCAGGCAGCCTGCACTTTGCATGGATTGCAGAATGGACATCAGATCCATTGGCGTTGCACCCAGCGCATTCAGAGCACGCACCACGCTGTTCAGGTTGGCGCTGGAGCGCACGCTCTGCAACGAACCGCCGCTCTGTCGTAAATCAATCTGCGTTTGCGGGGTCACTACCGTCTGACCGCCACCAAACGGGGTATCCGGCTGGCTGACGTTGGCCGAGCGGTTAACCGTGACGGAGAGATTGCCCTGCGCCACGGCGCAGCTGTCCAGCGTCACTTCGCGGTTCATCACCACCGAGCCGGTACGGGAGTTGATAATGACTTTCGCATCCTGCACCGGCACGTTCACTTCCATATTCTGGATATCGGCCAGCAACCGCACCTGGTTGCTGCTGCCGGTTGACGTGCGGATCTGCACGGTACGGGCATCCAGCGCGGTGGCGCTGCCGTAGCCCCGGCTGCGGTTGATGGTGTCAGCGATCTGCTGCGCCATCGTGAAGTCTTCGTTATTCAGTTGCAGGTTAATGGTGTTGCCGGTGCCGAACTGGGTCGGCAGCTCACGTTCGATGATCGCGCCGTTGGTAATACGTCCCCCGTTCAGCTGGTTCACCTGCACGCTGCTGCCGCCCGCCGACGCGCCTGCTCCGCCAACCAGAATGTTGCCCTGCGCCAGAGCATACACCTGGCTGTCGACGCCTTTCAGCGGCGTCATCAGCAACGTACCGCCGCGCAGGCTTTTGGCGTTACCCATCGACGAGACAACCACGTCGATGGTCTGCCCCTGACGCGCAAAGGCCGGATAAGACGCGGTCACCATCACGGCCGCCACGTTTTTCAGCTGCATGTTGGTCCCGGCCGGTACGGTAATACCGAGCTGCGAGAGCATATTGTTCAGGCTCTGGGTGGTGAACGGCGTCTGGGTCGTCTGGTCACCCGTCCCATCCAGCCCCACCACCAGGCCGTAGCCAATCAGCGAGTTTTCGCGCACGCCCTGCACGCTGGTGAGATCGCGTATGCGATCGGCCTGCGCAACGGTAGCGACCAGCGACAGCGCCACGGCGAAGAGAAATTTATACATAGGTCACCTCGCTTACATCGGCGATAAGTTAAGGAAGAAGCGTTGCAGCCAGCCCATATTTTGCGCTTCGTTGATGTAGCCGTTGCCGACGTACTCAATGCGCGCATCCGCCACCTGAGTGGACGGTACGGTGTTGGTGCCGCTGATGGTGCGAGGGTTAACCACACCGGAGAAGCGAATGAATTCCGTACCCTGGTTAATGGCGATCTGTTTTTCGCCCACCACGTGCAGGTTGCCGTTCACCAGAACCTGGTCAACCGTAACCGTCAGCGTTCCGCTGAAGGTGTTGCTGGCGTTCGCACCACCTTTACCGTTAAAGGTGTTGCCGCCGGAGGCTTCCACATCCGCACGGGCGTTGCCGAACAGCCCTTGCAGATAGCGCGGCACGGTGTCGAAGCCAAAATTGGTTTTGCCGTCGCGGCTGGCGTTCGCCGACGAGCTCTTACTCGCACTGACGTTTTCCTGCAACACAATGGTCAGCGTATCGCCAACGTTACGCGGACGACGGTCTTCAAACAGCGGCTGATAACCGTAGTTAATCGGCTGCGCGGTCTGGAAAATAGAGCCGTTCACCACCGGCGCGGGGCCGGGAACGGGTTGGGCGGTAGTCGCACCCTGTACCAATGGTTTAGACGGGATCCAGGCACACCCGCTGAGGGTGACGGCCAGAACAGTCAGGATCGGATAACGAAACGCCGCGTTTTTTTGCATTGCCTTCATCTTCGAAAACAGGGAGCCGGTGCGACGTTTACCGCACCGGGCTACACCTTAGAGTTGCGTCAGTTTTTGCAGCATCTGGTCGGTCGTCGACACTGCTTTACTGTTAATTTCATAGGCGCGCTGGACCTGGATCATATTCACCAGCTCTTCCGCCACGTTAACGTTCGAGGTTTCCACATACCCCTGATACAGCAGCCCCGCCCCGTTCAGGCCCGGGGTACTTTCATTTGGCGTGCCGGAAGACTGCGTTTCGGTGTAGAGGTTCTCGCCGATGCTTTCCAGTCCGGTATCGTTCATGAAGGTGGTCAGGTTGAGCTGTCCAACCTGGACCGGCGCGGCCTGACCTTGCTGAGTGACGCTGACGATACCGTCACGACCAATGGTGATACTCAGCGCGTTCGCCGGGATGGTGATCGCAGGCTGAACCTGGAAACCGCCCGCCGTCACCAGCTGGCCGTTCTGATCCACCTGGAACGAACCATCGCGGGTATAGGCGGAGGTCCCGTCAGGCAGCTGCACCTGGAAGAAACCCTGACCTTTAATGGCAACGTCTTTACTGTTGTTGGTCTGGGACAGGTTGCCCTGGCTGTGCAGACGCTCGGTGGCGACCGGGCGCACGCCGGTACCAATTTGCAGACCGGACGGCAGCGTGGTTTGCTCAGAAGACTGCGCCCCTGGCTGACGAATCGTTTGATAAAGCAAATCTTCGAAAACCGCACGCTGGCGCTTGAAACCATTGGTGCTGACGTTTGCCAGGTTGTTGGCAATCACATCCATATTGGTTTGCTGTGCGTCCAGACCGGTTTTCGCGATCCATAAAGAACTGATCATAGGGAGTCCTGTTAACTCATAGCCAGAAGTTGGTTAGCCTTGCCTGCGTTTTCATCGACGCTGCTGATGATTTTCATCTGCATTTCGAAGCGGCGGGCGCTGGCGATCATGTCGGTCATGGCTTCCACCGGTTTGACGTTACTGCCTTCCAGCACGCCGGACATCACGCGGATGGTCGGGTCGGCCTGTAACGTGGCGCCACGCGTGGCCTGCGCCGCCTGGGTCAGACGGAACATCCCGTCATCGCCACGCTGCACTTCGTTGCCTTCCGCTTTCACCAGCTTCAGACGACCGACAGGCGCAACGGTGTTCGCCGGGTCGCCCGGGTTTAACGCCGAGATCGTCCCGTCTGCCGCAATGGTCAGCTCTGACCCTTCCGGCACCGTCAACGGACCGGCTTCGCCCATAACCGGATGCCCCTGAATCGTCAGCTGCCCGGTGGCGCTCACCTGGATATTACCGTTGCGGGTATACCCTTCCCCGCCGTCAGCCGTTTGCACCGCCAGCCAGCCGTCCTGCTGAAGGGCAACGTCCAGCGGACGCGCGGTGTAATCCATCTGACCTGGCGTCATGTCGGCGCCCGGCGTGGAGGCGGTGACCAGCGTACGCGTGGGCAATGACAGCCCTTCTACCGGCACCGCACGCAGCGCGTTGAGCTGCGCACGAAAACCTGGCGTGGAAGCGTTCGCAAGGTTGCTGGCGGTAACAGCCTGCTGATTGAGCGTCTGGCTTGCTGCGCCCATCGCTGTATATATTGCGTGATCCATTGCGCTTTCCCGTCAGCTGCTTAACGCAGGTTAACCAGCGTGTTGAGGATCTGATCCTGGGTTTTGATGGTCTGCGCGTTGGACTGGTAGTTACGTTGCGCGACGATCATGTTCACCAGCTCTTTACTCAGATCGACGTTGGAGGCTTCCAGCGCGCCGTTAGTCAGCGTGCCGAAGTTACCGGAACCCGCGGTACCCAGCAGGGCAACACCGGAAGACTGCGTGGCAGACCAGACGTTATCCCCTTCGGATTTCAGGCCTTCGTTGTTGGCGAAGTTTGCCAGCACGATCTGGCCCAGCACCTGGGTCTGTTCGTTCGAATAGTTACCGACAACGGTACCGTCATCGTTGATCTGGTAGCTCACCAGATCGCCCGGCTTATAGCCGTTCTGGCTCGTCGCCACGATATTGTTCGCACCGGTGTTTTGCTGCATGGAGTTGGCGAAACTCATGTCAAACGTGGCTGGCGTCGCGCCCGGAACGGTGCCCGTTGTGATCTTGATATCATCGCCACCCGTCAGCACACCACTCTCGTTAAAGGTCAGCGTGGTTGCCAGTTTCGCTGCATCTCCCGCTACGCTGCCGTCCTGCGAATACACTTTCCAGGAGTTAGCTGGCGTCTCGTTTTTGACATAAAACAGGTTCATGTTGTGCGCATTACCCTGGCTGTCAAACACCGTCACGGTGCCTTTCTTGTTGTAAGAGTCAGGGTTGGACGGATCGAAGGCGACGGTTGGCGCGGTATCGGTGGAGTTCAGGTTGATCTGCTGAGAGGCCGTGGTGGTGGACTTCGCCGCCATCAGCGTCGTTGGGATGGAGATCGCCTGCGGATTCGCACCGGTTTGCACCGTAGGCGGCGTGCCGGCAACCGGATAACCGGTTAACTGAAGCCCCTGCATGTTCACCAGGTTACGGTTTTCATCCAGCTTGAACTGGCCGTTGCGGCTGTAGAACACGGAACCGTTGGCATCCACCATACGGAAGAAACCGTTCTGGCTGATGGCGACGTCCAGACCGCGACCGGTGTTGGTGGTCGTCCCATCGGTGAAGTCCTGGGTGATACCCGCAACCTTCACGCCCAGGCCCACTTTAGAGCCTGCAAACATATCTGCAAAAGACGCAGAACCGGATTTAAAACCATAGGTCGCGGAGTTGGCGATGTTGTTGCCAATGACGTCCAGGTTGGTGGCCGCAGCATTCAGGCCGCTGACCGCTTGAGAAAAGGCCATGACTTACTCCTGATAAGTATTAAGGCTTAGATAATCTGCCGAACTTCGTCGAGTGTGGTGGTACCGGAGGTACCCAAATCCAGTTTGTTGCCATCGCTACCCTTGATGACGCCCTGAACCAGGGCAAACTGTAGCGGCTGAGCCACCAGCTGAGTGGTGCCGTTGCTGGCGCTAATCGCAACCTGATACGAGCCGTTAGGCGCTTTAGTGCCGTCGGTCAGGCTGCCATCCCAGGTAAAGGTATGAACGCCCGCTTTAAGCTCGCCAATCTCAATCGTGCGCACCACGTTGCCGCTGGCGTCTTTGATTGTGGCGGTGACTTTGTCGGCCGGCTGCTGCAACTCAACGCCAAACGGCGTCGTGGTGGTGGTGGACGTGCCATCGGTAGTGCTGGTGCCCGCCAGAATCGTGGTCCCCGGGATCATCACCCCGTGACCGATCAGGTTGGCGGCCTGCAAGGACTGGCTGTTATCGATTTGACCGGAGACCGAGCCGAGCGTGGTGTTCAGTTTCTCAATGCCGCTGACGGTACTGATCTGCGCAAGCTGCGTGGTCAGTTCGTTGTTCTGCATCGGATTGGTCGGGTCCTGATTTTTCAGCTGCGCCACCAGCAGGGTCAGGAAGCTGCTCTGTAAATCGGAGGCATTGCTCCCGGTGAGAGAGCTGGAACCGGTCGCACTGCTGGTGCTGTTGACGCCGGTATTTGTCGGGTCATTCACGTTTACGGCGATGGACATGCGTGTCTCCTTTACTGGCCGAGAGTGAGTGTTTTGAGCATCATGCTCTTCACGGTATTAAGCACTTCGACGTTTGCCTGGTAGCTGCGCGACGCGGACATGGAGTTCACCATCTCCCCGACCACATCCACGTTCGGCATTTTCACGTAGCCGCTGGCATCCGCGAGCGGGTTGCCTGGCTCGTAAACCAGCTTGTCGGGCGCCTGGCTCTCAACCACGTCCGCCACTTTAACGCCGCCCGTTGCCGCACCCGGTGCAGCATCAACCTGGAAGACAACCTGCTTAGCGCGATACGGTTGTCCGTCAGGGCCGGTCACGCTGTCGGCGTTGGCCAGGTTACTGGCGGCCACGTTCAGTCGTTTGGACTGCGCCGTTAATGCCGAACCGGCGATATCAAAAATATTCAGCAAGGCCATTTACTAATTGCCCCCCTGTAGGACGGTCATCATGCCTTTAATTTGCCCGCCGAGTAGCGTCAGACCTGTCTGGTATTGCAGGCTGTTATCGGCAAACTGTGTGCGCTCCCGGTCCATGTCGACGGTATTGCCATCAAGTGAGGGCTGATCGGGAATACGGTAAAGCAGGTCGGTCGTTGGCGCGGTCATCGCCTGAGCGGGAATATGACGTGAGGATGTCAGGGCCAGTGAGACACCCGTTCCTTCGGCACGTCCACGCTCCATCACTTTTTTGAGTTCACTGGAAAAATCAATATCGCGCGCCTGATACCCGGGGGTATCCGCGTTGGCGATATTGGCGGCTAAAATCTCCTGCCGCTGGGCGCGTAAATTGAGCGCTTCCTGCTGAAAACGTAACGCGGCGTCGAGTTTATCGAGCATGTCTCCTCCGCTGATGAGAAAATTTCAGTTCACAGCTTAAATCTCACCCCGTCTCCCCTATCGACGGAATAAGCGCAAAATGCGTCGCTATTTGTTGCGTTGATGGAAAACCACTGCGGGTAGAATTTGCTAAATTCTGGACATGGTGGAACGTGCGATGCGGACTTTTAAACGTGGCCTGGCGGCGACCCTACTGCTTTTAAGCCCTCTGGTGCAGGCTGAGGGGTTAGAAGACCAGCTCAATGCATTCTTTGCGCAGAAGCTGGCCGGTTTCAGCGATGACGTACGCGTGACCGTGCGCACCCCGCCTAACCTTTACCCTTCCTGCGAAGCCCCGTCATTTAGCGTGACCGGCAGCACCCGCTTATGGGGCAACGTGAACGTGCTGGCGCGTTGCGCCAACGAAAAACGCTACTTACAGGTTGCGGTTCAGGCGACGGGCAATTATGTTGTCGCCGCCGTTCCCATTCCCCGGGGCAGCCTGCTGCAACCTGACAGCGTAACGCTGAAGCGAGGCCGTCTGGATCAGCTTCCACCGCGGACGATGCTGGATATCAACCAGGCTCAGGAGGCGGTCAGCCTGCGCGATGTCGCTCCTGGACAGGCGATACAGCTATCCATGCTGCGCCAGGCGTGGCGGGTGAAAGCGGGACAACAGGTGATGGTGGTCGCCAATGGCGAAGGCTTTAGTATCAACAGTGAAGGAAAAGCGCTGAATAATGCCGCAGTGGCGCAAAATGCCCGGGTCAGAATGTCCTCAGGCCAGGTGGTCAGCGGCACGGTCGGTCCTGATGGGAATATTCTGATTAACCTGTAATCTTTTTAAAGATTTCGCGGCGACTGCCGATAAATATTCAACAAATGATGATGTCAGGCGCAAACGCCGCGAACCCTCGATGAGGACAACACTATGAGCATTGATCGTACATCAGCCCTGAAGCCGGTTAGCACTGTACAACCTCGCGAAACGAATGAGGCTGCCCCGCAAAAAACGCGTCTGGAAAAAACGTCGACGGCTAACAGCACCAGCGTCACGCTGAGCGATGCGCAGTCGAAGCTGATGCAGCCAGGCAGCAGCGATATCAACATGGAACGTGTTGAAGCGCTGAAAACGGCTATCCGTAACGGCGAACTGAAAATGGATACCAGCAAAATCGCTGATGCGCTGATTCAGGACGCACAGAGTTTCCTCCAGAGTAACTAACCGTATGAGTCGACTGTCAGAAATACTGGATCAGATGACGGTGGTCCTGAACGACCTGAAAACGGTGATGGATGCAGAACAGCACCACCTCTCTTCTGGTCAAATCAACGGCAGCGCGTTGCAACGCATAACTGAAGATAAAAGCTCGCTGCTGGCGACCCTGGATTATCTGGAAAAACAGCGACGCGCTGAGCAAGACGCGAAACGCAGCGCCAATGATGAGATCAACGAACGCTGGCAGACCATTACAGAAAAAACCCAGCATCTTCGCGATCTCAACCAGCATAACGGCTGGCTGCTGGAAGGACAGATTATCCGTAATCAGCAGGCGCTTGAAGTGTTAAAGCCCTATAAAGAGCCGGGGCTGTACGGTGCGGATGGTCAGACGGCCACGGCACGTATCACGGGTGGGAAAAAGATTTCGATTTGACGCAGTAGCGGCACGTCATGAAGCGGGGAGCACCTTCTGGTGAACTCCCCTTTTGGCGTTTATACCGTGCGGCGGGTGAACTCTTTCACTTTGAAGCCAAGCACTGCCAGCGTGGCAAAGTACGCCACCACACCGACCACCACCACGGCCATCAGACGCATCAGGCGGTAAGGCATGGTGCCCTGCGCCCACTCAGGCATGACATACAACATGCCAACCAGCGCGGCCGCCATCACCACTACCGCAATCGCCAGACGCAGCAGGAAGCTTGCCCAGCCCGGCTGCGGTGTGAAGATATCCTGCTTGCGCAGCTGCCAGTACAGCAGCCCGGCGTTCAGACAGGCCGCCAGACCAATCGACAATGACAGCCCCGCGTGTTTCAGCGGTCCAATAAACGCCAGGTTCATCAGCTGCGTCATGATCAGCGTCACAATGGCAATCTTAACCGGCGTTTTGATGTCCTGACGTGAATAGAAACCGGGCGCAAGCACCTTCACGACAATCAGCCCCATCAGCCCCACCGAGTAGGCTACGAGCGCACGCTGGGTCATAGCGGCATCAAAGGCGGTGAACTTTCCATACTGGAACAACGACACCGTCAGCGGTTTCGCCAGGATCCCCAGCGCCACCGCGCTTGGCAGCGCCAGCAGAAAACAGAGACGCAGGCCCCAGTCCATCAGGCGGCAGTATTCATCGTGGTTGCCGCTGGCGAAACTTTTCGACAGCGACGGCAGCAGAATAGTCCCCAGCGCCACGCCCAGCACCCCGGATGGAAACTCCATCAGACGATCGGCGTAGTACATCCAGGACACCGAGCCCGACACCAGGAAAGAGGCGAAGATGGTATTGATGATCAGCGAGATCTGGCTAACGGACACACCGAGTATCGCCGGTCCCATCTGTTTGATAACGCGCATGGCGCCCGCATCTTTGAAATTAATGCGCGGCAGAACCAGCATGCCGATTTTTTTCAGGTGCGGAAGCTGGTAAGCAAGCTGTAACACGCCGCCGACGGTCACGGCCCAGGCCAGCGCCAGCACCGGTGGGTTAAAATGCGGCGCGGCGAACAGCGCAAAGCCAATCATGCTGACGTTAAGGAACGTGGGGGCAAAGGCCGGAACGGAGAAGCGGTTCCAGGTATTCAGGATGGCACCCACCAGCGACGCCAGCGAAATCAGCAGAATATAGGGGAAGGTTATACGCAGCAGTTGGGTGGTCAGGGCAAATTTATCCGCCGTGTCAGCAAAACCCGGCGCCGTCACCATGATCACCCAGGGCGCTGCCAGCATCCCCAGGACGGTCACGATCGCCAGCGCCAGCGTCAGTAATCCGGAAACGTAGGCCACAAAGACGCGGGTGGCATCTTCGCCCTGTTTGCTTTTATATTCTGCGAGGATCGGAACAAATGCCTGTGAAAAGGCCCCTTCGGCAAAAATACGGCGCAGCAGGTTTGGCAGCTTAAAAGCGACGAAAAAGGCGTCAGTCGCCATCCCGGCGCCAAAAACCCTTGCCACAATGGCATCGCGCGCAAAGCCAAGCACGCGGGAAAACATGGTCATCGAGCTGACGGCCGCCAGCGATTTTAATAAGTTCATTAACGTGAAGTTCCACAACCCTACGGATTTCCAGGACGGATAAGCGTTAGCGCCACCCGGCAAAGCCAACAAGCGGCGCTTAGTCTAACCGGATTTCAACGAATTACTATCGGCAGATGTTACAACGCGTTATTCCGACATGGCTTCGCGCCAGAGTCGTTCCACAATGCGCTGCGCCAGAATAGCCTGCTCCCCGGACGTTTCAGGAACCGTCTGATTCTGCACGCAGGTGATGAAGTGACGCGCGCAGCCCACGAAGCCACGCTGCTCCAGGGTGCTTTGCCAGCCGGGAACCGGTAACGCGACCACGCCATTGCCCTTCTCTTCCCGCCACTCTCGCATATCGGTGACGTCATACAGCGCGCCATCCGTAACGGCCTGCACGGACTCGCGCTGGCTGCCCGCCCGACGATGCATGCTGGTCGTCACCTGCAAATGCTCAACGGCAAAATGATGTTCGGCGTAAACCATCTCACCCTGCTCGTTGGTCAGCAGCGTGCCGCTTTGCAGCTGGGCTTTTCCGCTACTCAGCCACAGGGCCGTATCCACGACATGGAGATAATCATCCAGCAGCGTGAAGCGCAGATCGTTCGGCCCCACGCTGTCGGTACGGTGCTTATCCATACGCAGAGAGGCGAACGAGCCGGACTGTGCTTTAAGCTGCTGATAGAGCGGTGCAAAACGGCGGTTGAAGCCGACCATCAGCGTCAGCTTTTTACGCGCGGCCAGCTCAATCAGTCGCTCAGCATCCTGTACATTTTCCGCCAGGGGTTTATCCACGCAGACGTGAACGCCTGCGTTAAGCAACTCGCTCACCACCTGGTAGTGCGTCGCGGTTGAGGTATGCACAAATACCGCATCACATTCACGGGCTAAATCCTGTAGCGAACCGGCATAAGGGATGCGCCAGGTTTTGCAGATGCGCTCTGCTTTCTCGCGGGTGGGCGACCACGCCCCTTGCAGCGTCCAGTCGGACGCGGCGCCTAAAACGGGCAGCCAGGCTTTTTGCGCGATCCCTCCCAGCCCCACAACACCAATGCGTAATGTTGTCACGATTAATCTCCCAGATGTGCGAGTAACGCATCCAGACGCTGCTTCAGCCCGGCAACCTCGTCTTCCAGGGCCGCCACGCGCGCGTTCAGGCTGTCGTTTGATGCTGGCGTGTCGGATTCGACGGACAGCGCAGAGGCCTCCACGTCGCCGCTAAACAGGTGCATGTAGCGGCTTTCACGCTTGCCCGGCTCGCGGGGCAGACGCACCACGTAAGGACCGTCCTCGCGTGAGGCCAGCCCCTCCAGCGTCTGTTCAACGTCCTGCATATCACGAAATTCATGCATGCGAGAGGCGCGCGTGCGCAGTTCCCCCGGCGTCTGCGCCCCGCGCAGCAGCAGCGTGGTGATCACCGCCACTTCCGCAGCGCTGAGTTTTAAATCGCCAAATTCGGAATTACAAAAGCGCTGTTCATATTTAGTGACGCGATTACCGAAGCCGCTGACGGTGCGCAGGTAGTGGCGCTTCACCAGCTCGTCAAGGGTATCCTGCACCTCGTGCTCGCCAAGGTTCATCACCGGTTCACGGTTCGTCTTCTGGTTGCAGGCCATCGTGACGGCATTCACGGACAGTGGATACTGTTCCGGCGTGGTGACCTGCTTTTCCAGAAGGCAGCCGACCACGCGCGCTTCGGCGCCATTTAACTGATATTTCATTTTTTCTCCTTAACGACCCGCGGTCCACTCCTGCGTGGTGAGCGCGGTGAGCACATGGTCCCGCCACTCGCCATCAATCAGCAGATAATCTTTGGCATAGCCCTCTTTCTCAAACCCCAGGCGGGCCAGCAGATCGCCGCTGCGCTTATTGTGCGGCATGTAGTTGGCCATAATGCGATGGATATGTTGCGTGCGCTGCATGTAGCGAATCGCCGCCGTCAGCGCCTCAAACATGAGCCCCTGCCCCTGCCATTTCTGGCCGATGGAGTACCCGAGGTAACAGGCGTGAAACGACCCGCGTACCACGTTTGAAAAATTGGCAATGCCAACGATCTCTTTCTCTTCCGGATCGAGAAGCGCGAAATAAAACGCACTTCCCTGTTTATGAAATTCCGCAATCATACTGAGGCGCGCCTGCCAGCCAGAGGGGTAGCAGTGGCTCTCGTCCCGAACGGGTTCCCAGGGTTTTAAAAACTGGCGATTCTCGGCGTAATAATCCGCCAGACGCCAGGCATCACGCTCATGCACCAGACGAACGACCAGCCTGTCCGTCGTCAGACGCACTTTTGGCACATTACTGCGATAGCCAAACATCGTTACCACTCCTTCCCGTCGCTTCTGCTCTGCCTGTTAGCTTTACTATACCTGCGCCTGTGCCTTCTGTGAAAACAGTGACATACCATTTTGATCGCTTTTCACATTTTTCGATGAGAACTCTCTATCAAAGCACCTTTTTGATAAAAAAATATTGTCGCCAGCGGGTATGGGAAAAAGCCCGGCGACACCGCAGAATGTTAGCGTGCTCACCTTTTATTTTCCCTGGAGGGAAAATGTCCCGCGTATCACAGGCCAGGAGCCTGGGTAAATATTTCCTGCTCGTCGATAACATGCTGGTCGTGCTCGGCTTTTTTGTCGTTTTTCCGCTTATATCGATTCGTTTTGTCGATCAAATGGGCTGGGCGGCATTGATGGTCGGGATCGCGCTGGGTCTACGCCAGTTTGTACAACAGGGTCTGGGCGTGTTTGGCGGCGCAATAGCCGACCGCTTCGGCGCGAAACCGATGATCGTTACCGGCATGCTGTTACGTGCGGCGGGATTCGCCACCATGGCAATCGCTCATGAACCCTGGCTGCTGTGGTTCTCCTGTTTCCTTTCCGGGATTGGCGGCACCCTTTTCGACCCACCGCGTACCGCGCTGGTGGTGAAGCTTATCCGTCCGCAACACCGGGGGCGCTTCTTCTCGATTTTGATGATGCAGGACAGCGCTGGCGCGGTGGTGGGCGCCCTGCTGGGAAGCTGGCTGCTGCAATACGATTTCCGCCTGGTTTGCGCCACCGGCGCGGTGTTGTTTATTCTCTGCGCGCTGTTTAACGGTCTGTTTCTGCCCGCGTGGAAGCTGTCGACGGTGAAGGCGCCTGTGCGGGAAGGGCTTGACCGCGTGCTGAGCGATAAACGCTTCGTCACCTATGTGTTAACCCTGACCGGCTACTACATGCTCGCCGTGCAGGTCATGCTGATGCTGCCCATTATGGTTAACGATATTGCCGGCACGCCGGCAGCGGTGAAATGGATGTATGCCATTGAGGCCTGCCTCTCTCTGACGCTGCTCTATCCGATTGCCCGCTGGAGCGAGCACCGTTTCCGGCTTGAGCACCGTCTGATGGCCGGGCTGTTGCTGATGACGCTGAGCATGATGCCCATCGGCCTGGTGAGTTCGCTTCAGCAACTGTTTATGCTCATCTGCACCTTCTATATTGGCTCAATCATTGCCGAGCCAGCCCGTGAAACGCTGAGCGCGTCACTTGCCGACGCCCGGGCCCGCGGCAGCTACATGGGCTTCAGCCGTCTCGGGCTGGCGCTTGGCGGCGCACTGGGTTACACCGGTGGCGGCTGGCTGTTTGATGCCGGAAAAGCGCTCCATCAGCCGGAGCTGCCGTGGGTCATGCTCGGCATGGTCGGCTTTATGACGCTGATTGCCCTCTGGTGGCAGTTCAGTGATAAACGCAGCACCCGCGGGATGCTGGAGCCTAACCCTCTTTCACTATCAGTTTTTTCTGCTGGTTTCTGTTGGATCACCCTGACATACTGGCGTATCAGGACAGATGCGCCGATTTTATGTTGAGGAACGCCATGAAAAAGATCGTTATTGCCGCTGCGTTAATTGTCAGTGGTCTGCTGGTGGGATGTAACCAGCTTACGCAGTACACCGTCAGTGAGCAGGAAATTAATCAGGCGCTGGAAAAACATAATAACTTTTCAAAAGATATCGGCGTGCCCGGCCTTGCGGATGCGCATATCGTCCTGACGAATCTCGCCAGCCAGATTGGGCGCGAGGAGCCTAACAAAGTCACCCTTTCCGGCGATGCCAGCCTCGATATGACCTCGCTCTTCGGCAATCAGAAAGCGGATATCAAGCTGAAGCTCAAGGCGCTGCCGGTCTTTAATAAAGAGAAAGGGGCAATATTCCTGCAAGAGATGGAAATCGTCGATGCGGTTGTGACGCCGGATAAAATGAAACCGGTGCTGCAAACGCTGATGCCGTATCTCAACCAGTCGTTGCAGAACTACTTTAACCAACAGCCTGCCTATGTTCTGAGCGAAGACAAGAGCAAAGGCGAATCTCTGGCGAAAAAATATGCCAAAGGGATAGAGGTGAAACCGGGTGAAATCATCATCCCTTTCACCGACTAAACACTCCGGGCGCTCAGGCGCCCGTTTTTTTTAACGGAATAGTGTGCAAACGAAAACGTTTCCGCTTATGATTTGTGTCCGGCAAAAACAGCCCTCTTATGACTGATCTCTTTCAAGCCGGAGCTTCCATGACTGTACAATCCCAGGTTCTCAAAATCCGCCGCCCAGACGACTGGCATATCCATCTTCGTGATGGCGACATGCTGAAAACCGTCGTGCCGTATACCAGCGAAATTTATGGCCGTGCGATTGTTATGCCTAACCTGGTTCCGCCAGTCACTACCGTCGAGGCCGCGATTGCCTATCGCCAGCGTATCCTTGACGCCGTTCCGGCCGGACACGATTTTACCCCATTGATGACCTGCTATCTGACGGACTCGCTGGATCCGAATGAAGTTGAGCGCGGGTTTAACGAAGGTATATTCACCGCCGCGAAGCTCTACCCGGCGAATGCCACCACCAACTCCAGCCATGGGGTGACCAGCATTGACGCCATCATGCCCGTTCTGGAGCGTATGCAAAAACTGGGCATGCCGCTGCTGGTGCACGGGGAAGTGACCCACGCTGACATTGATATTTTCGATCGCGAAGCACGTTTTATCGAAACGGTCATGGAGCCGCTGCGCCAGCGTCTTCCTGGGCTGAAAGTGGTGTTTGAACACATTACGACTAAAGATGCCGCAGAGTATGTCCGGGATGGAAACGAGCTGATTGCCGCCACCATCACCCCTCAGCACCTGATGTTTAACCGTAACCACATGCTGGTGGGCGGCGTTCGCCCACATCTGTATTGTCTGCCGATCCTCAAGCGCAACATCCACCAGCAGGCGCTACGTGAGCTGGTCGCCAGCGGCTTTCCACGCGCGTTCCTCGGCACGGATTCCGCCCCGCATGCCCGTCACCGTAAAGAGGCGAGCTGCGGCTGTGCAGGCTGCTTTAACGCCCCGACCGCCCTGGCAAGTTACGCAACCGTGTTTGAAGAGATGAATGCGTTAGACCATTTCGAAGCCTTCTGCTCCCTTAACGGCCCGCGTTTCTACGGTCTGCCGGTTAATGACACGTTCATTGAGCTGGAGCGCAAAGAAAGCCAGGTTGAAGCGTCGATTGCGCTCACCGACGATACGCTGATCCCCTTCCTGGCCGGTGAAACCGTAAACTGGACGGTAAAACGCTAAAAAAATCGCGCCCCCTGTTGTCAAAGCGACAATATAACTGTATAAATAAACAGTATATTACACAGGGGGCATTTATGCGTATCGAAGTCACCATTGCCAAATCCACCGTCCTGCCTGCTGGCGCACTCGACGCTCTGGCGGGTGAACTATCCCGACGTATTAGCAGCACTTTTCCTGAAAACGATGGCGCCGTAACGGTACGTTATGCGACAGCAAACCATCTTTCCGTCATCGGCGGCGCGAAGGAAGACAAAGAACGCATCAGCGAAATTTTGCAGGAAACATGGGAAAGCGCCGACGACTGGTTCATCACTGATTAAAATTTGCTCCCTCATTGTGTTTTTTTGCCGGGTCGCCCCGGCTTTTTTTCGTTTCGTCTCCTGAAAGTTCAAAATATTTCAGCATCTTCTTAGAAAATCGTGAACAAGATGGCGTTTTATTGTTCGAACAATCCTAAAAAGCAGAAAAATGTGTTGCTACCCGTTTATTTTTTCCTTCTGAACCCTTATTAATTGATATACTGAAATTGCTTTCAGAAAAACATGCATTGAACCTCAAAGTCGTTGTCTTCTAACACGCATTAAGGGGGTTATAATGGAAAAGAATAGTGAAGTCATCCAGACCCATCCGCTTGTTGGCTGGGATATCAGCACCGTAGACAGCTACGATGCGCTGATGCTGCGTTTGCACTACCAGACCCCAAATCAGCAAAACCGTGACGAAGCGGAAGTTGGACAGACGCTGTGGCTTACAACAGACGTCGCCCGTCAGTTTATCTCTATTTTAGAAGCAGGCATCGCAAAAATAGAATCTGGCGACTATCAGGAAAATGAGTATAAACGGCATTGACCTTATGCCCCTTTTCACTCAACAGGCACCCTCGCGGTGCCTTATTTATTTCGCTCTTGTATAAGCCCACTTAGTTAATTACTCTGCTAACAAAGCGTTAGTAAAGAGAAGCCTATGAAATACGATTTAATCATTATCGGAAGCGGCTCCGTAGGATCTGCCGCCGGTTATTACGCCACGCAGGCGGGTCTGAAAGTGCTGATGATTGACGCCCACCTTCCCCCCCACTCTGAAGGAAGCCATCACGGCGATACCCGTCTGATCCGTCACGCTTACGGCGAAGGTGAACGTTATGTACCGCTGGTGCTTCGGGCTCAGACGCTGTGGGATGAGCTGGCCACACTCACCGAAGATCGCATTTTTGAGCGCACCGGGGTCGTTAACCTGGGGCCAGCCAGCTCCACGTTTCTGGCGACCGTCGAGGAGAGCGCGAAAGCCTACCGCCTGGACGTCGAGCGTCTGGATGCAAACGGCATCATGGCGCGCTGGCCGGAAATTTCTGTTCCTGAAGACTACATTGGATTGTTTGAAGCCAATTCCGGGGTACTGCACAGCGAAACGGCCATTAAGACCTGGATTGATCTCGCCGCCAAAGCGGGCTGCGCACAGTTGTTCAACTGTCCGGTCACGGACATCACCCACCATGCAGAGGGTTCAACCGTCACCACCTCTGAAGGTGAATATAACGCCACGCGTCTGCTGGTGAGTGCGGGAACGTGGGTGACGAAACTGCTGCCGGACCTGCCCATCCAGCCGGTGCGAAAAGTCTTCTCCTGGTTCCAGTCTGACGGGCGTTATAGCAGTCAGAACAAATTCCCGGCGTTTACAGGCGAGCTACCCAATGGCGACCAGTTCTACGGTTTTCCCTCGGAAAAAGACGCGCTCAAGATTGGCAAACATAACGGCGGGCAGGTAATTTCCTCTGCGGAAGAACGCAAGCCGTACGGCGCTTATCCGCAGGATGGTTCCGAAGCCTTCACGTTCCTGCGTAATATCCTGCCGGGCGTAGGCGGGTTGCTTTACGGCGCAGCGTGCACCTACGACAACACCCCGGATGAAGACTTTATCATCGACACCCTGCCGGGACACGATAACACCCTGCTCGTAACCGGGCTCAGCGGTCACGGGTTTAAATTTGCCTCTGTGTTAGGTGAAATCGCCGCCCAGTTTGCGCAGGGGATCGCGCCTTCGTTTGATCTCAAGCCCTTCGCGCTCTCGCGCTTTAACCGATAATACCTCTACAGGCTCCGAATAACCGGAGCCTGTTTAGCGAGAGGGGCATGATGCGCAGACTGGTAAATTACCTTATCAATAACATCCGCGAGCATTTCATGCTCTACATTGTTCTTTGGTCGCTGCTGGCGATCATTGACGTTATCTACATTGTATTCTTCTGAAAGTTCTCGCTGACGTTTATTGACACTCCTTTAAAATTATTTAACTTATATTTTTTTAAAAAACGTCACCTCAAATTTATTGAACGAAGCGATTGAAATACATTGCGGAAACATATTCAAATTCGCTGAAATAAATTAAATAAAATACATTATTCATTTTTTTCAGTTGCATTATTTATTTAACCCGTCCATTTTTATTGCTCAGTCATTTGAGAACGGAAATTCATATGCAATGGCGTAACTCCTCCCGTCGCTACGGAATAATATCCATGTGTTTACACTGGCTATTTGCACTTGCCGTCTATGCCATGTTTGGTCTCGGCCTCTGGATGGTGACACTAAGCTATTATGACGGTTGGTATCATCAGGCCCCCGAATTGCACAAAAGCATTGGGGTTCTGCTGATGATGGGTCTGGTTTTTCGCGTGATCTGGCGACATATCTCTCCGCCCCCTCCAGCGCCCAAAAGCCATGGCCGACTTACCCGCATAAGCGCTGTTGGCGCACATATCGCACTCTATGCCCTGCTGTTCGCCATTCTGATCAGCGGTTATCTCATTTCGACCGCAGACGGTAAACCGATCAGCGTGTTTGGGCTTTTTGACGTCCCAGCCACGCTGGCTGACGCCGGTTCACAGGCTGACACCGCAGGTGTGGTTCATCTGTGGCTGGCATGGAGCGTGGTGATCCTGTCTGTCCTGCATGGCCTTGCGGCCCTGAAACACCACTTTATTGATAAAGACGATACGCTGAAGCGCATGCTTGGCCGTTCGTCAGTTGACTCTGGAGCATAAAATGAAAAAACGCCTGTTGGGTATCGCATTAGGTTCGCTGCTATTTACCACCGGTTCGGCCCTGGCCGCCGACTATAAAATTGATAAAGAGGGCCAGCATGCCTTCGTCAATTTCCGTATTCAGCATCTGGGTTACAGCTGGTTATATGGCACATTCAATGATTTCGATGGCACATTTACTTTCGACGAGAAAAACCCTGCTGCCGATAAAGTGAACGTCACCATTAATACCAACAGCGTCGACACTAATCACGCCGAGCGTGATAAACATCTGCGCAGCGCTGAATTTCTGAACGTGGGCAAATTCCCGCAAGCTACTTTCGCGTCGACAGAGGTGAAGAAAGACGGTGATAAGCTCGCTATTACCGGTAATCTGACGCTGAACGGCGTAACAAAACCGGTCACACTGGATGCCAAATTAATTGGACAGGGCGACGATCCGTGGGGTGGCAAACGTGCTGGCTTTGAAGCCGCAGGCAAAATTCATCTGAAAGATTTTAATATCACCACGGATTTAGGCCCGGCATCGCAGGATGTTGAGTTGATTATTTCGGTGGAAGGCGTTCAGCAGAAGTCATAAAACAGGCCCGGCAGGCTTTCGCGCCGCCGGGCAGTGTTTTACTCCGGGTCCGGAATACCCAGTTTGGTATTCAGTCGGCCCCGGGATTTATTAAAGATCTTATTCCCGTTCTCGCGTCCGGCACGGCGACGACGTTGCTCTTCTTCAGGCAACATACTCTCTTCACTGCACAGCTCGCTACAGCAGCCATTAAACTTCTCGGCACATGCAGGGCACTGAATAAACAGCAGATGACATCCGTCGTTTTTGCAGTTGGTATGCGTATCGCACGGCGTACCGCACTGGTGGCAGTGCGCGATCACGTCCTCTGAAATTCGCTCGCCCATACGCTCGTCAAACACAAAGTTCTTACCGATAAAACGCACCGGTAAACCCTGCTCACGGGCGCGACGGGCATACTCAATGATCCCACCCTCAATGTGCCAGACTTTATTAAACCCGTTGTGCTTCATCCAGGCGCTGGCTTTTTCACAGCGGATCCCCCCGGTGCAGTACATCACGATCTTTTTGTCTTTATGCTCCTGCATCATCTCAACGGCTTTTGGCAGTTGCTCGCGGAAGGTGTCGGCAGGAATTTCCATCGCATTCTCGAAGTGCCCCACTTCATATTCGTAGTGGTTACGCATATCAATGAACACCGCATCCGGATCGTCGAGCATCGCGTTCACTTCAGCGGCCTTCAGGTACTCCCCCACATTAGCGGCATTGAAGCTCGGATCGTCAATGCCATCCGCTACAATACGCTCGCGCACCTTCATGCGCAGCACCCAGAATGATTTACCGTCATCATCCAGCGCAATGTTCAGGCGTACGCCGTTAAGCGCCGGATCAAACCCGTAAAGGAGGTCGCGGAAGGCGCTGACCTTGCTTTCCGGCACGCTGATCTGCGCGTTAATCCCCTCACGCGCCAGATAGACGCGACCAAACACGTTCAGGGCGGTGAAAGCCTGGTAAAGCACATCGCGGGTCGCCTGGGGATCATCGATGGTGAAATACTTATAGAAAGAGATCGTTGTGCGCGGTTCGGTTTCGGCCAACATACGCGCTTTCAACATCTCATTCGAAACGCGGTTGTGTAACACTGGCATGGTGTACAAGTCCTGCAATCGTTGAGAATTAAAAATCGGTCGGCATGATATAGCAAACAAAGACAATTTACATCCACACAATTTACGCTACATTTCAGTCAACCTGATTAATCAGACTTAACATTTGCATATTCTTTCATGTTTCGATGACAGACATTTTGGCTATGCCTTAAAAAATGAGACAATATCCTTTCAGGACGTTAGAACACAGGACAGACATGACCCAGTTACCGAAATTTACTGCCGCGCTTTTGCATCCCCGCTATTGGTTAACATGGTCAGGCATTGGCTTGTTGTGGCTAATTGTACAGTTGCCTTATCCCGTCATTTTCCGCATGGGTAAAGGACTGGGCCGCATTGCTCAGCAGTTTATGAAGCGTCGCGCCAGGATCGCGTATCGTAACCTTGAGCTTTGTTTTCCTCAGATGAGTGAATCTGAGCGCCACGACATGGTGGTTAAAAACTTCGAATCTGTCGGCATGGGGCTGATGGAGACCGGTATGGCCTGGTTCTGGTCGGATAAACGCATGGCGCGCTGGACGGAAGTGGCCGGGACCGGCATGGAGCCGGTGCATACTCTTCAGGCCAACCAGACTGGCGTCCTGCTGATTGGCGTTCATTTCCTGACGCTCGAAATTGGCGCGCGGATGTTCGGCATGCAGGCGCCGGGTATAGGCGTTTATCGTCCTAACGATAATCCGGTGATCGATTTGATCCAGACCAACGGACGCATGCGCTCCAATAAAAGCATGATCGATCGCAAAGACCTGAAAGGGATGATCCGCGCCCTGAAATCAGGTGAAGTGGTCTGGTATGCCCCGGATCATGACTATGGCCCGCAATCCAGCGTATTTGTCCCGTTCTTTGCGGTGGAAGATGCAGCGACGACCACCGGGACCTGGATGCTGGCGCGGATGTCCAAAGCGGCTATCGTGCCGTTTGTGCCGCGCCGTAAACCAGACGGTTCAGGCTATCAGCTCATCATGCTGGAGCCGGAACTCGCGCCGCCGCTGATTGATGCGGAAACCACCGCGCGCTGGATGAACGGCGTTGTCGAGAAATGCATTATGCTCGCCCCGGAGCAGTACATGTGGCTGCATCGCCGCTTTAAAACCCGGCCTCAGGGCGTCCCTTCCCGGTATTAACCTGCATGCGGCCTTCCGGGCCGCATGTTGTTTTAGCTTTAAAAGCTCCCCGTCATTGCGGCAATCATACCCCGGGCGCATAATTAGCAGGCTTATTACCTCACTGTTCACGGTGCCCTGCACCTCATTATGCGGATAGTTATGTCCCCCACAGATGCTCCCATAAACTGGAAACGTAACCTGACGGTTGCGTGGCTGGGTTGTTTTCTTACTGGCGCCGCCTTTAGCCTGGTGATGCCCTTCCTGCCCCTCTACGTTGAACAGCTCGGCGTCACCGGACATAGCGCCCTGAATATGTGGTCCGGCCTGGTGTTCAGCATTACGTTCCTGTTCTCCGCCATTGCGTCGCCTTTCTGGGGTGGGCTGGCGGATCGCAAAGGCCGCAAAATTATGCTGCTGCGCTCCGCGCTCGGCATGGCGATCATTATGCTGCTGATGGGGGTGGCGCAGAATGTCTGGCAGTTCCTGATACTACGTGCGCTTCTGGGCCTGCTCGGGGGATTTATCCCTAACGCCAACGCCCTGATCGCCACCCAAATCCCGCGCCAGAAAAGCGGCTGGGCGTTGGGCACGCTATCCACTGGCGGCGTAAGCGGCGCACTGCTGGGCCCACTGGCGGGCGGGCTGCTGGCCGACCACTACGGACTGCGGCCGGTATTCTTCATTACCGCCAGCGTGCTGTTCCTCTGCTTCCTGGTGACGCTTATCTGTATCCGCGAGAATTTCACGCCCGTGGCCAAAAAAGAGATGCTGCACGCCCGGGATGTGCTGGCCTCGCTGAAAAACCCAAAGCTGGTGCTGAGCCTGTTTGTAACCACCATGATTATCCAGGTGGCCACCGGTTCAATCGCGCCTATACTGACGCTCTACGTACGCGACCTGGCGGGAAACGTCAGTAATATCGCCTTTATCAGCGGCCTAATCGCCTCTGTTCCCGGCGTGGCGGCGCTACTGAGCGCGCCGAGGCTCGGCAAGCTGGGAGACCGTATCGGCCCGGAAAAGATCCTGATCTGCGCCCTGATCGTCTCCGTCCTGCTGCTGATCCCCATGGCGTTGGTGCAGTCTCCGTGGCAGCTCGGCGTCCTGCGCTTCCTGCTGGGGGCTGCGGATGGTGCGCTACTCCCGGCTGTACAGACGCTGCTGGTCTATAACTCCACCAACCAGATAGCCGGTCGTATTTTCAGTTATAACCAGTCGTTTCGCGATCTGGGTAACGTCACCGGACCGCTGGTCGGCGCGGGGATTTCGGCCAGCTTCGGTTTCCGGGCAGTCTTTATCGTGACGGCAGGCGTCGTGCTGTTCAACGCCGTTTATTCGTGGCTCAGCTTATCCCGGGCGCTACGCCCGGCGCGAATAAGACAACATCGTGACGGCTAATTTTCGCATTCATACTTGCAAAATCACATAATCAGCTATTCTTTCCCTGAATACCTTCACGAAAAACAGGGAGACACCAATGACCATGTACGCCACGCTGGAAGCAGCGTAAAGTAAAATACATAGATGTTTTATGTCATTACATTTACGGTCATAAGTACGTACTTTAGCCTTCGGCTGTATCAGTCCGTCCTTTCAAAATCCCCGGGTTCGTTTTAAACACGCTTCACCTATAACCTTATACTTCATACGTCATTGAAAGCTCCCTATAAGGGGTGTATATTCTCACAAGCTGTTCATCCAAACAGTACGCAAAGATAAGGAAATGTAATGGCAGATAATTCAGAATCTTTTGCAACAATAGAACAAATTACCTCACGCCCTAATTTTTCTTCTGATTTAGAAATTACTGTTAAAAGTTTTCGTTCTCTTGTAGGACGCTATCATCTTAGTGAGAGTGTGAAGTGCCAGGTAAAAACCGAGCATGGGAACTGTGGTCAAAAACATCAGCATGGATATCTTGGTGTTGATGATACTGGACATGAAGGTTTAATTGGAGGCATTTGTGGGGATAAGTACTTTGGTGAGCACACGCAATATATACAGGAAAGAAATCGTATTGATGCTGAGCTTGACAGGCGTGAGAGCATAGAGAAACTAATATCTTATAAAGATAATTTTTTAGCCTTATCTTCTACGTACGCTAATTTATTGAAAGAAACTCACAACATAAAAAATAAAATCAATTATTTATATAAAGGCTTTCCTGACATAGTACTTACTTATCTTTATCAAGCCCAAAGAACACAAAATTGGGATTTATATATTGATGTGTTGCGTCATACTCGTGGTGAAAAGGGAATGACGAGTAATTGGTATATTGAAAAACTCTGTACTTTTCCACCCTTGCCGTCTCAACAAGAAATTAAAAGTTTGTTAGGGAAAATTGAGAGCTTGCAATCTATTTTCAACGAGGCCTGTTCAAAAAAACTAGATGAACTTGGAACGCCAAAATTGAAAAGTTACGTGAAAAGCATTTCCGAATTCTCAGAATTAGAGACTTCTTTTAACAAACATCACAAAAACACTGAAGACTTCATTAGAAAAGAAAACATCTTTAATCTATATTATGCCTGTGCAAATACTAAGGACAAATATAGTACTATCAAAACAATTTTATACCTTATGAAGAATTCAAATCCAACTGAAGCATCAGTTAGAAAAAAATGTGATGAGATTGAAGCTGCAACAAGAAAAAGATTTGATAATTGTGAAATCCGATACAACAAAAAAGTAATGAAGTTTAAGAAGAATAGCTTAGGTTAAGTATAAAAGCCCCTGATGGGGCTTTTTAGCCCCTTTTATTTTTTAGCGTTTTAAGCATTGTAATTACACGCTCAATTTTAATATCAAGCATATGTACACTATCTTCTAAGTTTTTTAATGTCTTCTTCATTTGATCTTGTTCCTGCTCAAGCGAAGTTAGAGACTGATCCATCAAAGCAACTTTCGTTTCAACGGTAGAAATTCGTGCATCTAATTCGTCTGAGTCAGATATAAAATCCCTATAAACAGTCCAGCACAATACTAAATAAAATGAGGTATTAGCGATTGGCCTGAAACTTTCTTAGTACTAAGCGTGCGACCAAGAACAGTATGGTAGCGTAGATAAGTACCATCAGGATTAAGGCGATGAACCTTACCGGATCTGCATCAGCTTCATATGAACCACTCAGGCCAGAACCGAAAGTACTATAGGCGGTATCCATAACCCATTGAGTTAGTCCATTGAGAGGCTTACCGAAACTTGATAGCCACCATGCAAAGACAATACAGATACTGTATATGGCCGCATTCTTAACGAATCCTGCACTTCGCATAGTCGCTCCCCCCTTGTACATCAACATAACCATATGCCATCAATCCAGTCCTTGATCCTGGTACTTTAACCTTTTTAGTACGGAGCAACTGACTACGTACACTATAGAAATCGGGTCGATTGACGAATGTAATACACCCCTCTGAGAAACCAGAACCATCTGGCCTGAGTGGATGTAACCGGAAGCTACCACGAGATACACCGTTAATCATTATACTATCTGTCATGGTTTGAGCACTGAAGAGTGCAAACCATTCGGAGTGGTCATTACCTGTGATTGTATCAACGCCCCAGGCCCGGATCTTATTCAATGTAGAGCCAGTTGGCCTATCAACTATCCAGTACCGCCCAGTAGGTATTGCACTGTTTGGTAAGTACGCACAGTTTGGATCATTGGTATATGGGTTTTGCCCACTAAAAACCGAGAAAGTTCCTATTCCATAGACGTGTAATTTGGCGTAGCCATTATTATCAATATCGTCGTATGTCATCCTCATTATTTGCATTTTCTTTTCCCTGCTCTTTGCATATAACGATTCTAACATATGCTATCTAAACAAACAGCCTCCTAAATGTAGTGAATCTAAAAAACAACTTAAATTATCTTATTTCATAAGAATGCTATGTTATTCAATCGTATTTGTTTAGCTATCTTTATTTTCGATATATTATGCATTTCTTGAAAACATTGAAATAAGATTTCTTGAGTTAGGAATGTCATGCTCTTTCCCTTCAACATCTAATACGGTAATGTTTTCTAACTCATAAGCATTGCCATCATCATCTGTAATTACTAAATCCCTGAATTCGATTTGAAACATTTCCCTTTGCTTTTCTTTAAGTATAAAACCATTTTTTTCAAAAATATGTCTGGTATTATTCCCTTCATAATGACATAGAATCCCTTCTAATACAGCATCACGCCTACCAACATTAAGAACGGTCACTTCAATTTTATAAGCCTTTTCGTAAACCGGTTCGTATACAACTCGCCCTGTAATTTTCAATCTTGATCTATCATGCCATGCTGTTCGACCTGAAAAAAATAAGGAAGTACATGCTATGATAAATGAAAGTACAGAAAAACAAATAGTTAACACATCTTTGTATTTAGCTGCTACTGTTAATATGCTCATTTTTTCTCAACTATTATTTTTAATCTTTCGACACTTAAGACTTCACTTCCCCTATGTATCATTGCATGACAGTTTGGACAAAGGGGAGCCATATCTTCAATCGGGTTTACTACATAGTTCTCACCTACTGTATGCAGTGGTTTGATATGATGAACGTGTATAAATCCTTTACCGTGTTCGCCATAGACTTTCTCAAAGTCAAACCCACAACACTTGCAAGAAGTACCGTGATGGTCAATACACGCCTGCCGTGCTTTTGGATCACGTTCGTAGGAGTTTACTGTAACTTGCTTTTTTGCACCTTCAGCGTAGTTTTCAGGTGAGGTAATTTCATCAGGAAACGGATTAGGTAAGAAGTCTGCATACCAGACAGAACCTTCTTTTCGAAGGTAACGCTTTTCAAGTTTAGGGGTAAAACGTTTGATAACAGCTACATCTCTATCCTCATCGTTTCGCCCCTGCTCCATATCAAACGTGAAAAGATCATAACCTTCAGCTATCAACTGGATGTGTTCAATAGCTTGAATGTATCCCAGATTTTTTCTTGTCCTACCATCAACTACTTTGGTTTTCCACCGCTCCCTTAGTATAACTGATCTTTCTTGCTCTTTCTGAACATCCCAAGCACCAAAGATCACCATTTTCTTGTCGTGATTAACAAATGACCAACTCCAATTCCAGTTACTACAAGTAGCACCATGCGACTGGATAAATTGTTTTCTGTTCATGTTATCCCTCTCTTAAGTACCTATTTGTACACAAAAATTGCACACTTGATCCAGTACTTTATGTAGTTATCAAATGGCATCATAGTAAGGGGAAATGACCGGAGCGAGAGGTGTGAAACTGGCGGGGCATTTCGTACTTACCAATTCATTTTAGGTACTTCACTTGCTGTACTAACACCTATCGAGCAAAGCGAGAAGAAACGTCTTCCGCCTTTTCGAGTACAGCGAGAAAAAAGGAACGTTTCTAACCAATACTACGAGGAGTTCACGACGCGTAGGTAACGCTGTACCTTAGCATCTTTGAATTACACTTTTCATCTTTAGTACGTTGTCTATAGCAACGTAACCCCCCATTAGACATACTCTGAACGATCATAGGACTACCGCACTCATAGCATTTAGTTAGGCCGTTAAATAAATTCCGTTGTTTTGTTGTAGTGCTTCTTTGCTTTTTATTTGAAACATTCCTATCCATCAATGATTGGACTTTTAGAAAAAGATCATCATCAACAACTACCGGATAGATACGCTTAGCATTATCGTGTGCTTCTTTCTTGATCTTTAAATTCTCTAAAATTCGTTTTTCGGTTTCATTAGTACTTTCATTTATTTTTTTTGGTATGGTTTTGTACTTACCCACAAGAAAGCCATTAAGACGACGATCACGTAATTTGTTATATACAGTGACAGTGTTCCAACCTATGCCGTTGTACCTGTTACCTTCATCATTGAGTACCTTGACGATATGAGTCACCCCGTACCCATCACGATACATCTGAAAGATTCGTTTAATAGTTTCTACTCTGTGATAGTCAATCTCATATGACAGTTTATCAGTACTGAGTGACAACCAATCTGGTGTGTTGTTGTTTAAAGCTCCCCCATTTGCTAAAGATGCTTCTTTGCGATGCTTCCATGACTTCATACTAATACGGGCTTTTCGCTTCGATTCCTGGTGAGCACGTTCAATACTTGTGGATAATGCAGATAACTTGTGATCGAGCTTATAGCTGTAGATTTGCCCCGTTTCAACTTCAACAATATCAATGTTACGTTTGATCAGAAAAGTACACTCATCCATTGCATCATAGCCCTGCTTCCTGGAAAACCTGTCAACACTCTCGATCAGCAAACAACCTTCAGTAATTTCTCCTGATCTTACACGTTCCTTGAACCGCCCCAATGAGCCCTTCGTGAAGTTGTGTCCGGCGTAGCCTGACAAGCCTTTATCACTTTCCAGTACTTCATGATTGCTTGGATCAAGCTGATACCCTAATTCAGCGGGTAATTTAGCGTTTTCGAGGAAGTCTAATACTGTACTAATCTGGCGCTCTAAGCCAAAAGCATCAACCTGCTGCAAACTCGATACCCTACTATAGATGTAGGCTTTGACAGTTCGCATTCATGCACCTATACATTTGATAAACATAATCATTGAGGAACTCATTATGTCCGATAAAGAATATGTATTCTATAGTACGCTGGAAGAAGCAATTGATGCCGCTCGCGAAGAGTTCCTCGCCGATAATCCCGGCATTGAGGAAGAAGATGCTGACGTGCAACAACTCAATATCCAAAAATACGTCCTACAGGACGGCGATATTATGTGGCAGGCCGAATTCTTTGCTGATGAAGGTGAAGATGGTGAATGTCTGCCGATACTGAGTGGTGAAGGTGCGCAGGCGGTATTCGACGGCGACTATGACGAAATTGAGTTACGTCAGGAGTGGCTGGAAGAAAATACGCTGCACGAATGGGACGAAGGTGAGTTTCAGCTCGAACCGCCGCTGGATACCGAAGAGGGTCAGGCCGCAGCGGACGAATGGGACGAGCGATAAGTCACCGCTACTCGTAGGGGCCGTGGCTGGCATCGATGGGCAGCAGTAGCGTGTCGAAAATCAGCGAAAACGGCAGATCGAGCACGGTGAGATAGCGCCATGCGGAATCACGGACATCCCACTGTACGCCGGGGTAGTACTGATTCCCGTGGCCCTGCCCGGGGATGGTGCGGCTGATAATGCTGCCGCAACCGCTGAGCAGGCATGCCATCATGACGACAATGATTACTTTCATGTCTGACCTCTAAAAAAATACCGGCGATTAAGCCGGTATTTTATTTGGCGGGTGGCGCTTCGCTTACCCGCCCTACTTAACAACTTACTTCGCCTTCAGTGCGAGTGGATTCAGCTGCACGTCCTTATAGTAGTTCACCCACGAAGAGTATCTCTCCGGAGAGGACCACACGCGGTAGTGAAGCCGTGCCATCGTCACCGGATCGCTCAACAACACCAGACGACGGTCGCGGTTAAGCTTTTCTGGCGTCTCGTTCAGCGCCTGCTCAACGTGGCGATCGCGGGCGATCTCCAGCACCTGGCTGGCGCGGTGACGCGCCGTCGCCATCGCGGTTGCCAGCGCGTTGAATGACGGATTAAACACGGCGTGCATAAAGCCATCATCCAGCGTGCGTTTGCGGTTCTGCTCCAGATAGGTATCGGTATCCACCAGCACCTGCGGCGGAGAATACTCTTCCGGGATCAGGAACAGCTTCCAGCGTTTGGTACGCAGGCCCACCGTGGAGCGGCTGGAGATCACCGACACAAACGGCGACAGGATCAGCGAGAAGACGATTGGCGCCAGCCAGAACAGGAAACGCAGATCCAGCCAGGCCATACCAACGGCCCACACCAGGCCCAGCAGCAGCTGAGAGCCGTGGCGCATAAAGGCTTCACTCCACGGCGTAGAGTCATCGTCACGCTGCGGTGAATTCCACACCACTTCCCATCCCAGGAACGCGCTCACCACAAACACCGTATGGAACAGCATACGCACCGGCGCCAGCAGGACCGAGAACAGCACTTCCAGCAGCAGTGAAAGGGTCACGCGACAGAAACCACCGTACTCCTTCGAACCTTTACACCAGATCAGAATGATACTGAGCAGCTTAGGCAGGAACAGCAGCACCATGGTCGACGCGAACAGCGCAATCGCCAGCTCCGGACGCCACTGCGGCCACACCGGGAACAGCTGGCGCGGTTGCAGGAAGTACTGCGGCTCCGTCAGAGCATGCACAACCTGCAACGCGGTCGAGAGCGCCAGGAACATAAACCACAGCGGCGCAGACAGATAGGACATAACGCCCGTCAGGAACACCGCACGGTGAACAGGGTGCATCCCCTTCACCAGGAACAGGCGGAAGTTCATCAGGTTACCGTGACACCAGCGGCGGTCGCGTTTGAGCTCATCCAGCAGGTTCGGCGGTAGCTCTTCATACGAGCCAGGCAGATCGTAGGCAATCCAGACGCCCCACCCTGCGCGACGCATCAGCGCGGCTTCCACAAAGTCATGCGACAGAATGGACCCGGCAAACGACCCTTCACCCGGCAGCGGCGCCAGGGCGCAGTGCTCGATGAATGGCTTCACGCGGATAATGGCGTTGTGGCCCCAGTAGTGAGATTCACCCAGCTGCCAGAAGTGCAGACCGGCAGTAAACAGCGGGCCGTAGACGCGGGTCGCAAACTGCTGACAGCGCGCATACAGCGTGTCCATACCGGACGCTTTTGGCGAGGACTGAATAATACCCGCGTTCGGGTTGGCTTCCATCAGACGGACCAGCCCGCTCAGGCAGTCGCCGCTCATCACGGAGTCTGCATCCAGTACCACCATGTAGCTGTACTGGTTACCCCAGCGACGACAGAAGTCATCGATGTTCCCGCTCTTACGCTTAACACGACGACGACGACGGCGGTAGAAGATCTGCCCTTCGCCCTGCACCTCGGCAATCAGCTCCATCCAGGCTTTTTGCTCCGCCACGCAGATATCCGGATTGTAGCTGTCGCTCAGAATATAGACGTCGAAATGCGCTGCGTTACCGGTCGCCTTCACGGACTCCCAGGTAGCACGCAGCCCGGCGAATACGCGGTCAACGTCTTCGTTACAGATAGGCATGATCAGCGCGGTACGGTGCTCAGGATTGAGGGGTTCATCCCCGACCGTCGACGCGGAAATGCTGTATTTGTCACGCCCCATCAACAGTTGCAGGAAGCCCATCAGCGCCGTCCAGAACCCGGCGGAGACCCAACAGAACAGCACGGCGAACAGCAGAAGAATGCCGCTCTGTAAAATATACGGCAGCAGCTGCATGAAGGAGACCCAGATATCCTGGCCAATCATGTCAGCAGGGTTAATCAACGCCCAGCCCTGGTACGGCAGAATGGTTTTCATGTACCAGGTGGCGACAACCGTCTGCGCCAGCGTCAGCAGCAGCAGAATGTAACGACGAATCGTTCCCACGGTACGCCATTTCTGCTCGGATGCCTGCTGTTCTTTGGTCAGACGTGACAGATAGCGCGGCGTCACGTCACGCCCACGCAGGCGATCCCAGAAGCGGCCCACCGGGTTGGTGCGCCACGGATCGGGGAACATGGAGGAACGCGTGGCCTTCGGCATCGCCTGTAGCTGGTCACGCCCTTCGTCATCCTTGATTAGCTGCCCTTCTGCCAGCGAGTCCGGCCATGCCTGCTCCAGACGTGCCTTCACTGACCCCAGCGGCGTATCATCATCACGGGAAAAGTGACGATGTTCACCATCCAGCGCGGTGTGAACCGCGCGGATGTCGCTCGCAGGGAGTGCCGCTTTTTCAATGTCCGTCAGCGGCATGGCATCAATATATTCAGATGTATTATTCATTGGCAGGTAGCTGATAGCTCCAGGTTTCACTCAGCGGCTTATCGTTACTGACCAGCGCGGCGCGCATTTCAGTGGTCTGTTTCGGATCTTTCACCTTCACGCGCAGGGTCAAACGCCACCCTTTGGTGACCGGGTTGTAACGCACGGCGTTCTCAACGATTTCACCGTTATCGCCAATGCTGGCCTGTGCCGTCACGGCAGTATCCGGGGCCAGTTTTTTCATATCCTGCCCGGTGAAGTCCACGATAAATGCCAGCGTGCCATCCGGCTGACGAATCAGGTTGGACTGCTTCACGTCACCCGTCGAACGACGCGTCTGCATAACATACGCGTTATCCGGTGCGTGCAGTTTGTCTTCGTCACGGCTGAAGGTGATCGCATACTTGAAGTTCATCTCTTTACCGGCTTCCGGCAGCTGATCCGGTGTCCAGTACGCCACAATGTTATCGTTGGTTTCATCGTTAGTTGGAATTTCAACCAGCTCAACCTTGCCTTTACCCCAGTCGCCTTTCGGCGTAACCCAGGCGCTTGGACGCAGATCGTAGCGGTCATCCAGATCTTCAAAGCGGGAGAACTGACGGCCACGTTGCAGCAGACCAAAGCCCTGCGGGTTTTCCATCGCAAAGCTGCTGACGGCGAGGTGTTTCGGGTTGTTCAGCGGACGCCAGATCCACTCGCCGTTACCCGCATGAATGGAGAGGCCATTGGAATCATGCAGTTCAGGACGGAAGTTGGTCGCCGGAGACGGCTGGTTCGGCCCGAACAGGAACATGCTGGTCAGCGGCGCGACGCCCAGTTTGCCCACTTTATCGCGCAGGTAAACTTTAGACTGTACGTCAACCACCGTGTCACGCCCTGGCATGATCACGAAGCGATAAGCGCCTGTCGCACGAGGGGAGTCCAGCAGCGCATAAATTGTCAGACGTTTGTCGGTTGGTTTTGGACGTTCGATCCAGAACTCGCGAAAACGTGGAAATTCTTCACCTGATGGCAGCGCGGTATCAATTGCCAGACCGCGCGCAGAAAGCCCGTACACCTGCCCCGCGCCAATCACGCGGAAGTAGCTGGCGCCAAGCATGCTGACGATTTCGTCGTTTTTATCTTTGCTGTTAATCGGATAAAGCACCTTGAAGCCTGCGAAGCCGAGGTCTTTTACCGTGTCTTTATCGTGTTGCACATCGCCAAAATTGAAATAATCCGGGCTGTACTTGATTTTGCGTACCGCGGTCGCCGTCACTTCGTTGATGGCAACCGGCGTGTCGAAGTACATACCCTGGTGGTAAAATTCAAGCTTGAACGGGGTTTTAATATTGTTCCAGTACGCTTTATCGTGATTGAACTGGATCTGCTGATAGTCCGCGTATTTCATGTCGCGGAAAACGGAGGGCAGGTTACTTTTTGGCGCTTCGTAGCTCTTGCCCGCCATCGATTTAGCCTGTTTTGCGACATCATCGATGTTAAAGGCCAGTGCAGATGAGGTATACAGTGACAACAGCACTGCTACACCCAACCAACGCATTTTCATCATTTGTGGTTTATGTTTCATAATAAGTAAGCACTTCCCCCTTTGTGTGCTTATATCGATCCGATCCATTTTAATGGAAACTCAGGCAATCCGACAACATTATCACTGCTTTGTTCAGCTCGCTGGCTCATGGATTAAGCAAATGAAAGAACCCGCTTTTCACTTTGCGTGCTTATCCTGGAGACAGGGTGTCGGTCTTGGTGTAGGGTTGGCTCCGAATGTAACCATTATGAGCCTTAGGGATAAGGCGAAAAGTCTGAGAATGCGCAAAGTTATATGAGCACAACCCCTGTACAACGTGAATATTTCCTCGACTCGATCCGCGCATGGCTCATGCTATTGGGGATCCCTTTTCATATTTCACTGATCTATTCCAGCCACACCTGGCACGTGAACAGCCAGATGCCCTCCTGGTGGCTGACGCTGTTTAATGATTTTATCCATGCCTTCCGCATGCAGGTGTTTTTTGTCATTTCCGGTTATTTCTCTTACATGCTCTTCTTGCGCTATCCCCTCAAACGATGGTGGAAAGTGCGCGTGGAGCGCGTGGGCATACCGATGTTGACGGCCATTCCGCTGCTGACGCTGCCGCAGTTCATCATGTTGCAGCATGTTAAAGGCAAGGCGGAAAACTGGCCGAATCTCTCCTTCTATGAGAAATACAATACCCTGGTCTGGGAGCTGATTTCCCACCTCTGGTTCCTGCTGGTACTGGTGGTGCTAACCACGGTGAGTTTGTTGATCTTCAGCCAGCTGCGCCAGCGCGCGAGCACCGCATCCTCGACCTTCTTCGCCAACATCACCCTGGGCAAGCTGTCTCTGCTGTTTCTTGCGCTGGGGGTCGCGTATGCCGCCGTCAGGCGTACCCTGCTCATTGTCTACCCTCCCATTCTGAGCGATGGGCTGTTTAATTTCGTGGTGATGCAGACCCTGTTCTACATTCCCTTCTTCCTGATTGGGGCGCTGGCATTTATTCATCCCCGGCTTAAAGCGCTGTTTACCACCCCCTCCCCCTGGTGTGCGGTGGGTGCTGCGCTGGCCTTTGCCGCCTATCTTCTCAATCAGCGCTATGGCAGCGGGGACGCGTGGATGTATGAGACAGAGAGCGTGATAACGATGCTGATGGGCCTGTGGATGGTTAACGTGGTGTTCGCCCTTGGCCATCGTCTGCTGAATTTTAAATCCAGTCGCGTCACCTATTTCGTTAATGCTTCGCTGTTTATCTACCTGGTTCACCATCCGCTGACGCTGTTTTTCGGGGCGTACATAACGCCGCATATCGCCTCGAATGCGCTGGGCTTCTTCACCGGCCTGGTCTTTGTGGTTGGCATTGCCATCGTGTTGTATGAAATCCATCTGCGGATCCCGCTTTTGCGTTTCCTGTTCTCAGGCAAACCTCAGGTTAAAGCGGGATAACAAAACGGCGCCTCCAGGGCGCCGTTTTTGCACTTCAGACATCAAAATGCCTGGCTGCGCGCGGTCAAAATCCGCTGATACAGGTCGGCGGTGTGCTCATCGAAACAGACAAAAATGACTTTTTCCGGCATGGGTTTGAGGGAAAGGTAGTGATAAACGGTATTCACGGCGATTGTAGCTGCCGCTTCCTTTGGATAACCGTACACGCCGGTGCTAATGGCGGGGAACGCCATGGTCTTATACCCGTTATCCGCCGCAAGCCGCAGGCAGTTCCGATACGCCTGCTCCAGAATCTCAGCCTCATGGCGGTCGCCACCGTGCCAGACGGGTCCAACGGTATGGATCACCGCTTTGGCCGGGAGATCGCCTGCAAGCGTAATAACAGCATGCCCCGGCGGGCACTCTCCCTGCTGCTGACGCACGGTTTTGCATGCTTCAAGGAGTTGAGGGCCTGCGGCCCGGTGAATTGCACCGTCCACCCCGCCCCCACCCATCAGGGAGGAATTGGCTGCGTTGACGATCACGTCAACGTGTACCGTCGTGATATCGCCATGAATAACGTCGATTTGCGGTCTCATAAACACCCTCTGCAACCCGCCTTTTTCATCAGTGTATCGCAGAGGGAGAAGGAGAAAAACTGCCGTGAAAAAAACGTCGGTTAGCGGTAATCCACCTGAACGACCGCAAGCGTTTTCTGTTCATTCAGGTATTTCATGCTGACAGCGGCCAGAGCTGAATGAGGATGATGGCCCCGGAGCGCCTCGTCATAACTGATGGTATGCGTTTTCATACGGTTATTTTCCGGACAGGAGATCGCAAACTGCTGATGCCGGGGCGTGACTTCGCACGGGTCAGCGACCACCGCGCCACGAAAATGAATCACCCCACCATTTTCTATAGTTGCTGAATAAGCCGGAGATAAAAAAGAGGACAGGATCAGTCCCAGACCAGAAATAATACACGCTGCGGATTTGAACATTATTTGTACTCCTCAATGAAATTCGTCCTTGAGGGGTAAAAACGCTCCGTTATGACGTATCAATTTAAGCAACCCGATGACTAGGTTCTTGATATCAGCATAGCTTACCTGTGCAGCGCCGCCACTTTATTAAATCATTGATTTCATGAATTATTAAAGCGTACTTGCCGGTGCGTTCCACTGCTGTGATAAATGAAGCGATTTTCCATCGGAAACGGTGACGATTATTTTTACCGCATCCCCTGAACGAATATTTAAACTGATTCGCGTTAAATCAATCGGCTGATTAGCGGGTATAAAAAGAGTATTTTTCTGCCGCGATGTACTTTGTCCCGCTTGCCCCTGTCGGACAGATAACACCTCAACCTGACATTCGCAGGCGTCTGCCAGCGTGACCTGAGGAATAATGGTTGTCATATTTGCCTGCTGTGAGGTGCTGAACGTTATCTGGCTGGCAAGCGCGGCAAGGAGAATGAAGGTGCTCATGAGATCCTCCCGAAAAAAAACAGGGCACATGCCCTGTTTTTTGGTACAGAAATGAATCAGTACTGATGTGCGGTCGCGTTGTTGCCAAAGCCAACCTGGTGCACAGTCACCGTTGAGCCGGACGCTGTCTGGTCTACCGCCGCGCCGTTGCCGCCGCCGAACTGTTTCACGTTGATAACAGAGTCTTTGCTATTCCACTGGTCGATGGTGGCGCTGTTACCAAAGCCTTTTTGCAGCAGATCGATAGAACTGTCATCAGAGCCCTGACCAACATCTGCGCCGTTACCGCCACCGTGCTGGGTAATGGTCAATTCAGAATCTCGGGCGTCCGTCTGCAAAGCAAGCGCGGAGTTACCGCCGCCGTACTGGTAAATGCTCAGGGTTGAGTCAGGGCCGTTATTGCCGCCACCCCAGCCACCTCCGTGGCCGCCGCCAAATTGTGGTACCGCACCTGCGAAAGCACTGCCAGAAACTACGATTGCTGCAATAACTGCCACTTTGAAAAGTTTCATGGTAAACCCCCATCGGATTGATTAAGGCGTCACACATCGCTAGCGTTGAATAACGCGAATAGCCATTTGCGACTGTCTCTGTACTACAACTGCTGTTTTCTGCGTACCATACTGCGTTATATTCGCCCTGTTACCCGAGCCTTTCTGGATAATCATGGCGGTGTTGCCAAAAGCGCCCTGCTTAATACTCGCATCGTTGCCGTTACCGGTCTGATCGATATAAGCAAGGTTATACGTCCCTGACTGATCAACATGCGCGCGGTTATTCCCGCCCTCCTGGGAAATAATGGACAGCAATTTAGAACCGCCCTGGCGTACATCAGCATTATTACCTGAGCCCTGTTGACCAATAATGGCTGCCTGATTGTATGAAGCTTTACTTAATTCATTTATCGCAAAATTATATTCAGAACTGGCTAAATCTGAATCACCTGCGATTACAAACCCAGGCGCACCCAGTAATGTAAACATCATAAACAACATTTTGTTTTTCATGCTGTCACCCTGGACCTGGCTATAAAATAGGTATGTCTTTACCCGTTAACGCGATTCGTTTTGTTAACGCCGCGTTACGGAAAAGAGTATGTCTGCCGAAACATATTTAATATCTCACCCGTGTGCCTTATTTTTATATGCTCATTCACCTCAAAGTCGTAAATCTCGCCTGAAACGACGCGACACACCACTAATGCAGAAATAAATTCTTGTCTGAGCGTCTGGACAACAGCGAGACAGGCTGTCCAACCTGTACCGGCTTCTACAGACAAACATGGCAATGTCTTTTGCCCGGTGCGTGACACGAAGCAAGTTTTCTTAAGAAAAATTTCCAGCTTAGAGAAGTCTTAACTTTTTAGCTGAGTTCATACTTTTTACCGGCTGGCTTACAATAATTAAAAGCTCAATAATTCAATTCGTTATAATATATTGTATGACTTTCAAAATCTGTGCACGTTTATACACCTGTACAACTTTCCCCTTACCTTAAAATCTATTAGCCCTGCAAAATACACAACTTAATATCGAATTTTACATTCTGTTACAGGATTAACACTTGCTTTAAAGTTTGCAATAGCTAGATTGAAAACAGCAGTATGTTATTTGTTTTTAATTTTACCGCCTCCTTTGGAGGAAGGTTTTTTAACTACACACAGCAGTGCCACACCTGTCAGTACTTCTGGTGCCCTTTTCAATAATACGAGGGCAGCTGCCGGGTGTCATAAATAACGTGGGGTTTCATCATGTTTAATGAAGTCCATAGCTTACCCGGTCATACATTATTGTTGATCACAAAACCTTCCTTACAAGCGACAGCGTTATTGCAGCATTTAAAACAATGCCTCTCGCTTAACGGGAAACTGCATAATATTCAACGTTCTTTTGATGATATCGCTCCTGGCAGCATCATTCTTCTCGATATGATGGAAGCGGATAAAAAACTGGTCCATTACTGGCAGGATAATTTAAGCAGGAAAAACAATAATATCCGCGTATTGTTATTAAATACGCCTGATGAGTATCCTTTCCGCGATATTGAGAGCTGGCCGCATATTAACGGCGTGTTTTACGTCACTGAAGAAGAAAACCGTGTCGTGGAGGGTTTGCAGGGCATATTGCGGGGGGAGTGTTATTTCTCGCAAAAACTGGCCAGCTACCTCATTACCCACTCCGGAAATTATCGCTATAACAGTTCAGAATCTGCACTTCTGACGCACCGTGAGAAAGAGATCCTGAACAAACTGCGTATTGGTGCTTCAAATATTGAAATCGCCCGTTCGTTATTTATCAGCGAAAATACGGTTAAGACGCATCTTTATAATCTTTTCAAAAAGATAGCTGTTAAAAATCGCACGCAGGCGGTGTCGTGGGCAAACGATAACCTCAGGCGTTAATAGCATGAAACGCACCCTAAGTTGGATTGCCGCCGCAGGCATTATGCTTGCTGCCGGAAACCTTCAGGCTGTTGAGGTGGAAGTTCCCGGACTGTTGACCGACCACACCGTCACCTCTGTCGGACACGATTTTTATCGTGCCTTCAGCGATAAGTGGGAAAGCGATTATCCGGGTAACTTAACCATCAACGAACGGCCCAGTGCGCGGTGGGGAAGCTGGATCACAATAACCGCTAATCAGGACGTTATTTACCAGACTTTTTTATTCCCAACGAAAAGAGACTTCGATCAGAACGTCGCTTTCGCGCTGGCACAAACAGAAGAAGCTATTAACCGCCTACAGTTAGACAAAGCCCTTTTGAGCACAGGCGATTTAGCAAAAGATGAGTTCTAGCAACGACACCTATTTCGGAGGCTGTAATGCGTCTCGCACACACAGTGATTTCGTTAATGCTCATTGCGCCGTTGAGCTGGGCCGGAAATATGACATTCCAGTTCCGCAACCCTAATTTTGGCGGCAACCCGAATAACGGAGCCTTTATGCTTAACCAGGCTCAGGCTCAAAACTCCTATAAAGACCCCAGCTATGACGATGATTTCGGTATCGAGACCCCGTCGGCCCTGGATAATTTCACTCAGGCCATCCAGTCGCAAATATTAGGTGGCTTATTAACCAACATTAATACCGGAAAACCCGGCCGGATGGTCACTAACGACTTTATCGTCGATATTGCCAATAAAGACGGGCAGCTTCAGTTAAATGTGACAGACCGAAAAACCGGTAAAACGTCGACAATCCAGGTTTCCGGTTTGCAGACCAGTTCAACTGATTTCTAAACAACCCCGAAATAAGGACAATTATTATGCAGCGCTTTTTTATTTTAGTTGCAGTGTGCTTATTAAGCGGTTGTTTAACTGCCCCGCCAAAAGAAGCCGCTAAACCCACCCTGATGCCTCGTGCCCAGAGCTACCGGGATCTGACGCATCTGCCGGTCCCTACCGGGAAGATATTCGTCTCGGTCTATAACATTCAGGATGAGACGGGCCAGTTCAAACCGTATCCGGCCAGTAACTTCTCGACGGCCGTACCGCAGAGCGCCACCGCGATGCTGGTCACCGCCCTGAAAGATTCTCGCTGGTTTATTCCGCTGGAACGTCAGGGGCTGCAAAACCTGCTTAACGAACGAAAAATCATTCGTGCCGCGCAGGAGAATGGTACCGTTGGCGTCAATAACCGCATGCCGCTACAGTCTCTCACCGCAGCCAATATCATGGTGGAAGGCTCGATTATCGGCTACGAAAGTAACGTGAAATCGGGCGGCGCGGGTGCGCGTTACTTTGGCATCGGGGCCGACACGCAGTATCAGCTGGATCAGATTGCCGTCAACCTGCGCGTGGTTAACGTGAGCACGGGTGAGATATTATCCTCCGTGACCACCAGCAAAACGATTCTCTCTTATGAAGTGCAGGCCGGGGTGTTCCGCTTTATCGATTACCAGCGTCTGCTGGAGGGTGAAATTGGCTATACCTCTAACGAGCCGGTCATGCTGTGTCTGATGTCGGCCATCGAAACCGGCGTGATTTTCCTGATTAATGACGGTATCGATCGCGGCTTGTGGGATCTTCAGAATAAAAGTGACGTGAGTAATGCGGTGCTGGTGAAATACCGTGAGATGTCGGTGCCGCCGGAGTCATAATCGGCGGCGCATAAAAAAGGCGAGATTTCCGTCTCGCCTTTTTTTATTTACTTACCGCAGGAACGCTCTGGCTCTTCTCGCGTCGGGCCGCAAGCCAGAGGCCGCTGTTCTTCATGGCGTAGCCAACCAGTAACCCCAGCATGAGCGAAGGGACCACCAGCTTCCAGTCCCCCTGCCCCGCAAAGGTCGCGCAGGCACCCATGAACGTGCCGGGCACAAAGGACAACAGCAGATGTTTTGCCTGAACGCACATCAGGAAGGCCACAATGCCGGTGATGGCGTACCCCAGGATTTCCACATGCGGCGCCAGCGCGCTGCCTTTCATAATGACCAGCGCCCAAATCACACCGCTCATCAGAGTACAGCCGGAGATGAAGAGCCCTTTGAGACCACCCTGCGGGCAGGCGAAATAGGCCGTGCAGCCAAGAAAACCAGCCCAGCTCAACAAGCCGAGAGAGACAGCCACCCAACCCCAGAGGCCGGAGAGGATGCCAGTCGTGATTGCAATACAAAGTAGTATGTTCATGGTGCGCATCTTAGCAGATGCGCACCTTAGAAATGAGATCAGAAGCACATTACGTGCAAGTTGAAATGTATCGTTGCAGGATTTTTGTGATTCAAATCACTCTTCGTTATCTTCTTCCAGCTCGTCCCACATGGCAGCGATGGCGTCACGCGTCAGCGGAGCCAGCGTTCTCCAGAACGGCGAGGTGGCGTGGGCTTCAAGTTTACCCAGGAAGGTGCCAACCCACGGAAGCAAATACGTTTCGAACAGGGTTTCAATCGCCTCGTTCTCATCATCACCTGCATTATCTTCAATCCAGGAGGCCGCCAGCAGCAGGGTACCGATATGATCGGCAGGCATATCCGTCAGGGGCATGCCGCGTTCTGAAAGAAACGCCCGAACTTCCGCTTCGGTCGTACCTTCCTGCCAGGCAGAACGATACGGCGACACGCGACACTCTTCCCCCACAAACAGCGCGTTGTAATCCGTTGAAATCTGCTGCATATCGCAGCTTTTTTGCAAGCGTTCCAGCAACTCATCCTGTTCCAGCGGCCAGCTCTGCGCCAGTTTACCTTCACGAATCAGGGTAAACAGCGGAACCAGCAGCGGATCCTGCGGCTGGCGGTAATATAAGGTGCCCAGCACGCGGCAAAGGATGGAAAACTCATTCATGTTTTTATTCCGTTATTAATTAAAGATCGGCAAATTCATCAATCGGCGCCATGCCGCGCGACTCAAGGAAGTCGAGCATACGACGCGGCGTGACGTTCAGGATCTGTTCTTCCGGGAAATTCACGTCCCGCAATATTTTCAGGCACTCGCTAAAATCACCCAGCGTGAAGGCCGTGTGTGAATCAGAGCCCAGCGCCACCATGCCGCCCGCGTCACGCACGGCCGCCGCCACTTCGCGGCAGTTGGCTTCACTGCCCTTACGCGAGTGAACAAAGGAGGAGTTGTTAATCTCCAGCGCCACACGGTGCTTCGCTGCCGCCTGCGCCACGGCCTGAATATCAATCGGGTATTTCGGATTTCCCGGGTGGCTGATAATGTGCACGTTGCCGCTGGCAATAGTGGCAATCATCGCTGCGGTGTTGGTCTCTTTATCCTGGGGCGCAAAGACCGGCTCGTGGAAGCCGGCGAGGATCAGATCTAACGAGGTCAGCATCGGGCCGGTGCAGTCAATCTCACCGTCAGTATTTTTGATGTTCGCTTCGATGCCGCGCAGTATCCCGATACCGTCCACCAGGCGTGGCCAGATACGCATATTCACAAAATGCCAGTAGTGCGGCGCATCCGCCATATCCGGACCGTGATCGGTTATCGCAAACAGTTTAATGCCTTTCAGCTTCGCCTGAGCGATATAATCATGGAGGTTACTGTAAGCGTGGGTACTGGCGACGGTGTGCATATGCAGGTCAACGGGATACATCTTTCTCTCCTCTGCGGTTTTTCCAAAGGATAGCAGTTATCAGCGGCGAATATTAGCAAAAACCCGGCGAACGCCGGGTTTCTCTCAGTAGCCTCGCTGTCTGTCGACCTGTCCGGTCACCGCGTTGCCCTTCTCTATTTCGCTGATGGTATGCGAGATGTACGCCACGGCCTCCGCCGGTCGCGTCACGGCCGCAATATGAGGCGTCATCGCCACGCGCGGATGTGCCCAGAGCGGGCTGTCTGTCGGCAGCGGTTCGCGGCTATAGACATCCAGCATTGCGCCTTTCAGTTTACCGCTATCCAGCGCTTTCAGCAGATCGTCTTCCACAACGTGTACCCCGCGCGCCAGGTTCATTAAGTAGCTGTCTTCTGCCAACTGGTTGAGGAGCGTGCCATTGATAATGCCGACCGTTTCCGCCGTATTCGGCAGCAGGTTAATGAGGACGCGAGTCCCTTTCAGGAACGCCGGGAGTTCGTCCGTTCCGGCAAAGCTCTCGACGCCTGGATAATCCTTACGGCTCCGGCTCCAGCAGCGCAGTGGGAAGCCCCACGGCGCGAGCGCTTCGGCGACTTTCGAACCCAGTACACCCGCGCCGAGGATGCCGATGGTGAAATCTTCATGCTGATAATCCGGAAGCGGTTCCCAGTGGGATTGCTGTTTAAACGCCTGATAATCGTCGAAACGTCGGAACCAGTGCAGCACCTGGCTCACGGCATATTCCTGCATCTGCTGCCCCATACCGGTATCTTCCAGACGAAACAGGGGAATATCCTCCGGCAGCATTTCAGGGTGTGCCTTCAGCTTACTGAGAATGGAATCCACACCCGCACCAAGAGCAAACACCGCCTTCAAACGGCGTCCCTGAAGCATTTCGACCGGGGGATGCCAGACCAGCGCGTAGTCGGCATGTTCATTATCGCCCTGTTTCCATTCGCGAACGCGTGCGCCAGGCAGTGCCGCCGTGAGCGCGTTAATCCAGTTAGCCGTATCAAAAGTGGGGTGATAGAAGATAATATCCATAGTCATTGCCTTTTATTGCGCTGTTTTATTTTCATTTTCAACTGGCTTGCCAGCATAACAAATTTATCGCTAAACCGCGTTGCTGATAAAAGAGGCGCATTTCGCACATTTCGGAATCAGGTTGCCTGAAGTTTGTCTAAACACGCTAAATTACTGAAAAAGTGGGTTGACGGCAGTACGGCTTTTCCTTACATTAGCGCCCGTCCCGACAACAACGGGAAGACAATATGGTGAGGTGTCCGAGTGGCTGAAGGAGCACGCCTGGAAAGTGTGTATACGGCAACGTATCGGGGGTTCGAATCCCCCCCTCACCGCCATATTCAAGACAAGAGCTCGTACGAAAGTACGGGCTTTTTTCTTTTATATTCTCTGCAAGGGGGGGATGAGAACCCCCGACCGGGGTTCGACAACTGGCGCAGCCAGTTGGACAGACTGAGAGCGTAGCGAACAGGCTGCCCGAAGGGCGAGCGAAGCGAATCAATCCCCCCCTCACCGCCATATTCAAGACAAGAGCTCGTACGAAAGTACGGGCTTTTTTCTTTTATATTCTCCGCAAGGAGATTCGCTCCCTGCGTTCTTTATGTCGGGTGGCGCTACGCTTACCCGACCTACAAAAAGCTAGTCTTCAACCATCTTTGCATACTCTTCGGTGAGAAAATCCACCAGCGTCCTGACCGATGGCAGCAGGCCGCGCCGGGATGGATACACCGCGTGGATCACTTCCCGTCTGGGTTCCCAGGCATTCAGCACCCGAACAAGTTCACCTGAAGCCAGCTGATCCTTCACCATCAAAATGGGCAGCTGTACCACGCCCACGCCCGCCATCGCCGCCTCCCGCAGCGCCAGCATGTCGGTAGTCACCAGGCGCGGCGTGAAGTGAATTTCTGCCTTTGCGCCCTCCGGCCCGCTCAATTCCCACTTATGCAGGTGCTTGCCCGCCCCCATACTTAACCCCGGCCACTCGCTGAGTTCAGAGGGCATCGCCGGGTTGCCCATCCGTTCAATCAGTGCCGGCCCGGCAACCAGACAGTGCCCCCTGTCCGCCAGCACCCTTAATACCAGATCGCTGTCATCAAACGGGCGCGGACGAACGCGGATCGCCACATCCACCCCCTCCGCCACCAGATCGACCCGGCGGTTGGTGGCTTCGAGCTGGAGGTTGATCCCTGGATAGCGCGCCATAAACCGCGCCAGCATGGGCCCCACGTGAACGTGCAGCAATGTGACAGGACAGGTGATCCGGACCATACCGCGCGGCTCAGCCTGTAAAGCAGCCACCGCCTCCTCCGCAGCTTCAGCTTCCACCAGCATGGCTTTACAGTGCTGATAGAATGTCTGCCCCACCTCCGTCACCGCAAACTGCCGCGTGGTACGTTGTATCAACCGAACGCCCAGGCGTTCTTCCAGCTGCGCAATCCGACGGCTCAGTTTCGACTTAGGCTGATCGAGCGCCCGCCCCGCCGCCGCAAAGCCGCCATGCTCCACCACCTTCACAAACCATACGAAATCATTGAGATCCTGCATACGCCTCCATTGTTCCATTTAAGGAACAGTTAATGTCATTTTTGCTATCTACCGGGATATTAGCCCTGAATATAAGCTAATTCCATCAACAGGACATCAGGAGTTAATCATGAAAAACGTAACAGGCGTGTATACCGCACCTCGTCCGCACTGGGTCGGTGACGGTTTTCCGGTTCGTTCGATGTTTTCTTACCAGACGCACGGCGAGCCCCTGAGCCCGTTCCTGCTGCTGGACTACGCCGGACCGCATACCTTCCCGGCGGACGGCGCGAAACGCGGCGTGGGCGAGCATCCTCATCGCGGTTTTGAAACGGTGACCATCGTCTACTCAGGCGAAGTGGAGCACCGTGATTCCACTGGCAGAGGCGGCGTTATTGGCCCAGGCGATGTGCAGTGGATGACGGCAGGCGCAGGCATTTTGCACGAGGAGTTCCACTCCAGCGCGTTTTCGCAGAAAGGCGGTGAACTGAAAATGATGCAGCTGTGGGTCAACCTGCCCGCTAAAGACAAAATGGCGACGCCTGGCTACCAGAGCATCACTCAGTCGGATATCCCGGTGGTCACCCTGCCGGATAACAGCGGAACATTGCGCGTGATTGCTGGCCGTTTTGGAGAGGTAACCGGCCCGGCGCATACCTTCTCACCGCTGAACGTGTGGGATCTCGCGCTGCGCCAGGGTAGCCATCTGACGCTCAATCAGCCCGAAGGCTGGAGCACGGCGCTGGTTGTCGTTGAAGGCAGCGTGACGGTGAACGGCACCACGCCTGCCGGTGAGGCGCAACTGGTCGTGCTGAGTCAGAGCGGTGACAAACTGCATCTCGAAGCCAGCAGCGATGCCAAAGTGCTGCTGATGGCCGGGGAGCCGCTGAATGAACCCATCGTGGGCTATGGCCCGTTTGTGATGAACAGTAAAACCGAAATTGCCGAGGCTATTCGCGATTTCAACTCCGGCCGCTTTGGCCAAATCTAAACGTAATAAGGAGCGCATTATGTCTACCCCTGCAAACTTCAACGGTGCACGTCCCGTTATTGACGTAAACGATGCCGTTATGCTGCTTATCGATCACCAGAGCGGGCTGTTCCAGACCGTAGGAGACATGCCAATGCCTGAGCTGCGCGCCCGTGCAGCAGCGCTGGCAAAAATCGCCTCGCTGGCGAAGATCCCGGTGATCACCACGGCGTCGGTTCCACAGGGACCGAACGGCCCGCTTATCCCGGAGATCCACGCCAACGCGCCGCACGCACAGTATGTGGCACGCAAGGGTGAGATCAACGCCTGGGATAACCCGGAGTTCGTGGCGGCGGTGAAAGCCACCGGGCGCAAAACGCTGATTATCGCGGGGACGATCACCAGCGTCTGCATGGCCTTCCCGTCCATCAGCGCGGTGGCGGACGGATATAAAGTGTTTGCGGTGATTGATGCCTCCGGCACCTACAGCAAAATGGCGCAGGAGATCACCCTGGCGCGCGTGGTGCAGGCAGGCGTGGTGCCGATGGACACGGCTGCTGTTGCTTCCGAAATTCAGCGCACGTGGAACCGTGAAGATGCGGGTGAATGGGCTGAGGTGTACACACACATCTTCCCGGCCTACCAGCTGCTGATCGAAAGCTACAGCAAAGCGCAGGACGTGGTGAAAAATAGCGAAGTGCTCGATTCGCAGCGTTAATCCTGCGCGCTGCGACATAAGCTGATTAAGGCTTAACCGAACAAGCACGAATGCTGAAAATCTGCTTGACCGTTTTAGCGCAACTCCCTATAGTAGCGCCCCGTTGCCCCCCAAGCGGTCAGGCAGCAAAACAATATGGTGAGGTGTCCGAGTGGCTGAAGGAGCACGCCTGGAAAGTGTGTATACGGCAACGTATCGGGGGTTCGAATCCCCCCCTCACCGCCATATTTAAGATGAGAGCTCGTACGAAAGTACGGGCTTTTTTCTTTTATATTCTCCGAAAAGGGGGGATGAGAACCCCCGACTGGGGTTCGACAACTGGCGGCAGCCAGTTGGACAGACTGAGAGCATAGCGAACAGGCTGCCCGCAGGGCGAGCGAAGCGAGTCAATCCCCCCCGGTGCGACACGAGCTGCCTCACCTACAAAAAAAAGCCCGTACAAAAGCACGGGCCTGTCTCAACCATTCCTCAGCTATTCAGCTTTCCAGCCGGTTGCTTTCCCTCGGGAGCAAGTCTCTGGCCAATATTCAAACCCGCTTCATCCTTACGCTCCTCCAGCCAGTAATCCGCATTTTTAATCCCCAGCCGAACCGGGTCAAAGTGTGGATCCAACCCCTGTGCATTCTGGATTTCATAATCCTTCAGGCTGGCAAACGCTTTTTTATGCAACAGAACGATGGCAATAATGTTGAGCCATGCCATCAGCCCTACGCCGATATCCCCTAATCCCCAGGCCAGATCCGCGGTGCGTACCGTGCCATATACCGTCGAAGCCATCAGACACAGCTTGAGCAGGAACGTCAGCCACGGGCGATGAATCTTACGGTTGATGTAGGCGATATTCGTTTCAGCGATGTAGTAGTAAGCAATGATCGTGGTGAAGGCAAAGAAGAACAGCGCGATGGCAACAAAGTAATTACCGAAGCCCGGCATCATACTTTCCATTGCCGTCTGGACATATCCCGGTCCTGCGGCCACGCCCGCTATTCCGGTATAGAGCGCTGCGCCGTCGACGCCCTGCACGTTATACAGCCCGGTGATCAACAGCATAAACCCGGTCGCGGAGCAGACAAACAGCGTGTCGATGTACACGGAGAACGCCTGAACCAGCCCCTGTTTCACCGGATGGCTTACGGCCGCCGCCGAGGAGGCATGTGGCCCGGTACCCTGCGCCGCCTCGTTGGAATAGACGCCACGCTTCACGCCCCACATGATGGCCTGGCCCAGAATAGCGCCAAACCCAGCTTCAAGGCCAAAAGCACTTTTCCAGATCAGCAATATAACTGAAGGAAGCTGATCAATATTGATAGCGATAATCACGCACGCGACAATAATATAGCCGAGCGCCATAAACGGAACCACCATACTGCTAAAGCTGGCAATCCTTTTTACGCCACCAAAAATAATAAAACTCAACAGCACAGCAAGTAACGCCGCCGTGACATTTGGGCTCAGACCAAAGGCAATATCCAGGCTCGCACCAATAGAGTTTGCCTGCACACCTGGCAGTAATAATCCGCAGGAGAAAATCGTTACGATGGCAAATAACCATGCGTACCACTTCACGCCTAACCCTTTCTCAATATAAAAGGCAGGACCACCACGATATTCGCCGTTAATTTTCTCTTTATAAACCTGACCTAACGTGGATTCGACAAAAGCAGAGCTTGCCCCCAAAAATGCCACGATCCACATCCAGAAAAGCGCACCGGGTCCACCAAAGGTAATGGCGGTCGCTACACCGGCAATATTCCCTGTCCCCACGCGGCCCGCCAGCGTCATCGTCAGCGCCTGAAACGACGACACGCCTGCCTCGGTAGGACGCCCCTGAAACATCAGGGTAATCATAAGTTTTATATGCCGTAATTGCAGAAAGCGACTACGCAGCGAGAAATAGAGGCCGACACCCAGACATAAAAATATTAACGCCGGGCTCCAGATAACACCATTAATTGCACTAACCAGTTCGTTCATGTATGACCCTTAGCGTGATGTTCCAGAGGAAACGATCCCCTGGCGAGTTTCTTTTTAGAATTTTGTCTGAACAAGTACGAAACATAGATAATTACCCAAAAGACACCAACTTAATTTTTACTGCTTAGTCATGTTCTGTGACAACATTCACGTTTAATTTTAAACCAACAATTAGCATGATCATTATATTCATAGATATTTTGTGGGTATTATAAATACATATCACATTTCCGTGACCTGTATAAAAAGCGTTCGCAGCAAATTAACAGTAATATTATTATTACCGCAAAACGGGGCGTAAATCCCGTTGAATGCTATAGGAAATAAATATGATTTAAAAAAGCCACGCGTGCAGAGGGAATAAAGGAAGCTTCCCGGCATAACGCCGGGAAGAAATGACTTAAAATGTGAAATGATCTTAGTCGGAGTACACTTCCAGCGTTCGTTGGCACAGCGCTGAGCGGACGCAGTCCTCTTTTGTGAAGCGGACCACCCCTATCATCTCATCTTCATCAAAACGTGACATGGCATCGCTCAGGCCGGACTTCACGCCCGACGGCAGGTCACACTGGGTAATATCGCCGTTGACGATAACCGTCACGTTCTCCCCGAGGCGCGTTAAAAACATCTTCATTTGCGCAGCGGTCACGTTCTGAGCCTCGTCAAGAATAACGACCGCATTTTCAAATGTACGTCCGCGCATATAGGCGAACGGCGCGATTTCCACCTTGCCAATCTCTGGTCGCAGGCAGTACTGCATAAAGGAAGCGCCCAACCGCTTCACCAGCACGTCATAGACGGGCCTGAAGTACGGGGCAAACTTCTCGGAAATATCGCCGGGCAGGAAGCCCAGATCTTCATCCGCTTGCAGTACCGGACGGGTAACGATGATCCTTTCCACGTCCTTATGAATCAGCGCCTCCGCCGCTTTGGCGGCGCTGATCCAGGTTTTCCCGCATCCGGCTTCCCCGGTTGCAAAGATGAGCTGTTTACTCTCGATAGCATTCAGGTAGTGCGCCTGAGCTTCATTCCGCGCCACAATTGGCGATGCATCGCGGCTGTCCCGCGCCATGCCAATGGTTTCTACGCCGCTCATCTGCACAAGCGAGGTGACCGATTCTTCTTCACGCTGCTTATGGCTACGTGAATCCCGTCTCAGCACACGTTTTGCTTCACGACGAGCTTTGATCACTGCTTTCTGTCTTCCCATGGATAGCACCTTGAGTTGTTGGTATTCATCACACGCGCCAGCATCGGCACGATTATGCGCACGAACATCAGAGGGTTGGCTTCCTTGTAAGCCATTGCTTGCATTACCGGATGACGATATACAACGGCTACGCGCACCGTTATGCACGTCGGTAGAAAAAGGTTCTTGAGGTGAAGGAGAGAATTTGGTGGTGAAGAAATCGCTGCCGGAGTCTGAGCCTCCGCGCCGGGTACTGCGGTTGATGTGTTTACCTTGTCCAGTACAGGACGCAACCATTCGCGATCTCCATAGTGAGTTAGCATCACTGCCGGGAACTACCGCTGTCTTCTCTTAAGTACATCAGGAATTATCATAAATGCAACATTTATTTTACCTGAATGCAACTTTAGGACTACCCCTACATGGAAAATCAGTCTTATATAGAAATATTACAGAAATATAACATTAAGATAGTCCTTCGAAAAAATAATGTCCCCGCGAACTGTCGCAGGGACGATTATCAGGCTTCTATCAGACCCTGAGCGAGCCAGGCGTTCGCGTCACGCGCGCCGGGCAGGGCAAAGAAATAGCCGCCGCCGATGGGCTTAATATATTCCTCCAGCGCTTCGCCGTTGAGCCGCTTCTGCACGGTGAGGAATCCCTTCTCCAGATCGTGCTGATAGCAGACAAACAGCAGTCCCATATCAAGCTGACCGGAGTTGGTCACCCCCAGCGAGTAGCTGTAGCCCCTGCGCATCATCAGGCTGGATTGCGTCTCTTTGGTGCGAGGATTGGCGAGGCGAATATGGCTGTCCAGCGCGATGACATCCCCGTTCGGATCGCGGGCGTAGTCGGGTTCATCGTGCTCGTGCTTCATGCCGAGCGGTGCGCCGGTTTGCTTATCGCGACCGAAGATAGTTTGCTGCTCTTTCAGCGGCGTGCGGTCCCAGAACTCCACGTGGAACTGAATGATACGCACCGCCTGATAGGTGCCTCCGACCGCCCAGGCCGGTTCGCCCTGATCCGCCGTCACCCATACCACGTTCTTCATCAACGCGGTATTGCTGCTGTCCGGGTTGGCGGTGCCGTCTTTGAAGCCCAGCAGGTTGACCGGCGTCTCTTTCCCTTTACTGCGCGCGGCGTGGTCAGAGATAAAACCTTCCCGCTTCCAGCGCACGCTCAGCAGATCCGGGGTGTGCTTGATAATATCGCGCAGGGCATGGATCACCGTATCCTGGGTATTAGCGCAGATCTGCAACAGCAGATCGCCGTGGCACAGCGCCGCGTCAAGAGAATCATTCGGGAATCGCGTCATTTTTTGCAGCGCTTTCGGCTTCTGCTTCGCCAGTCCGTAGCGATCATCAAACAGCGATTCCCCCACCGACACGGTAATGGTCAGATTATCGGGAGCGATAAACGCGCCGAGGATGCCGGAATCCATCGGCGGCAGGCGCGGATTCGGTGTTTCCGGTGCGGGACCGCCGGCGGTGAGAAAGGCAATACGCGTGGTCAACAGCCTGAACAGACGCTCAAGGTCGGCTTTATCACTCGCCAGCGAATCGAAAGCCACCAGCATCATCGAGGCCTGCTGCGGCGTCAGGATCCCCGCCTGGTGCTCACCATAAAACGGCTGCGTTTCCATACGCGCATCCGGGGAGAGCGTGCCAGGGGCGCTTTGCGGTTTTGCCGCATGCGCCACCGGACAGCCTCCCGCCAGGGCAAACGCGCCGCCCAGCGCCCCTACCCCTTTTAACAACCGACGTCGGGAAGGTTCCGCCACGTCGTATTCGTCATGCTTGTTCATCGCTTAATCCAGACCCAGTACGCCACGCAGCAGGGAGAGATCTTCCGCCAGGGTGGTTATCGGGCCTTTCAGCGCGTTACGGTCAGCATCGGTCAGCTTGTCGTAGGTTTCGAACCCGTCTTTGGTGCGGTATTTCGCCAGGATAGCGTCAACTTTCTTAAAGTTGGCATCCACTTTCGCCAGCAGCTCGCCGTTCTCTTTTTGCAGCTGAGGCCGCAGCAGATCGACAATTTTCTGTGCGCCGTCGACGTTCGCCTGGAAGTCCCACAGGTCGGTGTGGCTGTAACGATCTTCTTCACCGCTGATTTTGCTGGCGGCCACTTCTTCAATCAGGCCCGCTGCGCCACCCACCACTTTCGACGGTGGGAATGCCAGCTCGCTGATGCGTTTTTGCAGCTCCAGCACGTCGCTGTTGAGCTGCTCGGCGTATTTCTCCATCCCACTGGTGGAGTTATCGCCAAACAGGGCTTTTTCCAGACGGTGGAAGCCGGTGAATTTCGGATCGGCGGCCTTCTGCTCGTAGTCGTCTTCACGGGCGTCAATGCTGCCATCGAGGTCAGAGAACAGTTCGGCAATCGGCTCAATGCGCTCGTAGTGCTGACGGGTAGGCGCATACAGGGATTTCGCTTTTTCGATGTCGCCCGCTTTCACCGCGTCGGTAAAGGCTTTGGTGCCTGCCACCAGGTCCGCTGTCTCTTTGGTGACGTAGGCTTTATAGGCGGTAATGGCGTCGCCGAGGCTCAGCAGCGCCGTGCCTTTGGCCGCATCCGCCGTCGCTGCGCCTTTGACGATCAGCTTACCTTTCGGGTTAGTCAGCAGGCCGCAGGTCATGTCATATTCCCCGGGCTGAAGATTTGCGGTCATCTTCTGGCTGAAGCCCGGCGCGATATTCTCGCGCTCTTCCACCACCATCACGCCTTTCAGAATTTCCCACTCCAGCGCCTTCTGGCTGTGGTTCTGAATAATAAACTGCGTTTTACCGCTGTTAACCGTGATGGTCATCGGCTCGCACTGTTTATCGTTGACGGTGACTTTTACCTGCGGAATATCTGCCGCCTGAGCGGTGAAGGCAGACACGAACAGCGCGGCAATGCCTGCGCATAACGCACTACGACGGAACTGAATGGCCATGACTCTTCCCTTTAAAAGTATGTTGTAACTAAAACAGCACTTACGGCGCTACGCGCGACGTCTGCGAGCCGGTACGCGGCGGCATAGCGAACAGGATCAGCGCCGGAACCAGATAGATAAAGTACATCGCCACTTCGCTGACGCTCGGCGTTTCCTGGTAGCCGAAGATCCCTTCGAGCAGGGTACCGGTCAGTGAATGGGTCGACAGGACGTTGCTGAGATCGAACGCCACGTCCTGGAAGTGGTTCCACAGACCCGCTTCGTGGAAGGCGCGGATCGCCCCTGCCGCCAGCCCTGCGGCCACCAGCAGAATAAACAGGCTGGTCCACTTGAAGAACACCCCCAGGTTAAGACGAATGCCGCCCCAGTAGAGCAGGAAGCCAAGCACAACCGCCGTGGCCAGCCCGAGCACCGCGCCCAGTGGGGGCCAGATGCCCACGTCCTGCTGAAAAGCCGCGAGCAGGAAGAACACAGACTCCAGGCCTTCACGCGCCACGGCGAAAAAGACCATCATGATCAGCGCCCAGCCGTGGTGGTTGCCTTTTTGCAGGGCGTTATCCACCGCCTGCTCAAGCTGTACCTTCACGTTACGGGAGACCTTGCGCATCCAGAACACCATCCAGGTGAGGATCACCACCGCAATCACGGCGACGATCCCTTCAAACAGCTCCTGCTCTTTCTGCGGGAACTCCCCGGTGGTTTCGTTGATGAGGATACCGAGGCCCAGGCAGAGCGCCGCAGCAAGGAAAACCCCAACCCACATCACGCCAATCCAGCGTCCGCGCTGGGTACGCTTCAGATAACTGGCGATAAGGCTAACAATCAGGGCCGCTTCAAGGCCTTCACGTAACATAATGAGAAAAGGAACAAACATGCCGACACCTTAAATGTTTATCGCGGTCAACTGATGCAAAGAAAAGTAAATTCTTGTGATAGTGATTATCATTACGGCAACAAGAAAAACAAGCGAAATGTGTTGCGTTTTGATGACCAGATGTAAACGCATTGCGGAGTAATAATTGCCTGAGTAACCGTTACGTTTATAAGGTATAACGAAAATGCCCATTTACGGTTAACCGGGGCTGTGGCTAAATGTCCGCCTCGAAAACCAACTGAAAATAAGCCATGTTTAAAATTGTCCATTTCCTGCTGGCGCTGGTGATTATTCTTGCGCTCGCCTGGCTGGTGAGTTTCGACCGCCGAAAAATTCGTATTCGTTTCGTTTTACAGCTGATCGTGATCGAAATCGCGCTGGCGTTCTTTTTCCTCCACGCAGAAAGCGGCCTGTTTATTATTAAATACGTTTCCGGTTTCTTTGAGTCGCTGCTTAAATTCGCTGCCGAAGGGACGAATTTTGTCTTTGGCGGGATGGGTGAAAAAGGGCTGGCGTTCATTTTCCTTGGCGTGCTCTGCCCCATTATTTTTATCTCGGCGCTGATTGGTATTCTTCAGCACTGGCGTATTCTGCCGATCTTTATTCGGGTGATCGGGACGCTGCTGTCAAAACTGAACGGCATGGGCAAGCTGGAATCCTTTAACGCGGTGAGTTCGCTGATCCTCGGTCAGTCGGAAAACTTCATTGCCTACAAAGGCGTGCTGGGCGATCTCTCCTCGCGTCGTCTGTTTACGATGGCTGCCACGGCCATGTCGACGGTTTCGCTGTCGATTGTCGGGGCCTATATGACTATGCTCGACGCCAGGTTTGTCGTCGCGGCGCTGATCCTGAACATGTTCAGCACCTTTATTATTCTTTCGGTCATTAACCCGGCCCGCCCGGAAGCGGAGCCGGATATCAGGCTGGAAAAACTGCACGAATCCCAGAGCTTCTTTGAAATGCTGGGCGAGTATATTCTGGCCGGTTTTAAGGTGGCGATGATTATTCTGGCGATGCTGATTGGCTTTATCGCCCTTATTAGCGCCATTAACGCCCTCTTCTCCGGCATATTTGGCATGAGCTTCCAGCAGATTCTGGGTTATGTGTTTTATCCGCTGGCGTGGCTTATTGGTATTCCGCTGAGCGATGCCTTAAGCGCGGGGAGCATTATGGCAACTAAACTGGTGGCGAATGAATTTGTGGCGATGATCGAGCTGCAAAAAATAGCCCATCAAATGTCACCGCGCGGGCTGGGGATTTTGTCCGTGTTCCTGGTATCGTTCGCTAACTTCGCTTCCATTGGCATTGTGGCGGGGGCAATAAAAGGTCTGAATGAGCAACAGGGTAACGTGGTGTCGCGGTTTGGTTTACGCCTTGTATACGGGGCAACGCTGGTAAGCCTGCTGTCGGCGAGCTTTGCGGGGTTGGTGCTGTAAGTTTTGTGCCCGGCGGCGCTTCGCTTGCACGGGCCTACGATACAACAACGGCGGGTTATCCCGCCGTTTTCATTAAAACTGCACGCACACCGGCTGGTCGACCCGCATCACCGACTCCTGCGCGAAGCTTGACTTATAGATCCCGCGCAACGCTTCGATATTCTTCTCACTCTGCGCGTCTTTAGCGTGGATCAGCATCAATGCCTTGCTCGGCTCGCGCGCCACTTTTCCATCATTCCCCAGCCACTGACCGCGCGCATCAAATACCGTTAAACCATCGCGAAAGCGTGGCGTCACGTCCTGGTCGACAAACTGCTGCCATTCGTTGCCTGTAATTTGCGCCCCGGCAGGACGGTTTAAGCCGAAATAGAGCGTGGTCTGCTGCATCTGATTTTCTGCTTTGCAGGTTTCTACCGCTGCGTGCTGTGCGGGTGCGGTACAGCCCGCCAGCATCACGAATGCCGCCGCCATCAACCCTGTTTTAATCATCATTTATTATTACTCACACTGGTGAACGGTCTGTTCCCTCTCCCCACCGGGGAGAGGGTTAGGGTGAGGGGAAATTACTCAGCCTGGAGCTTAGACGGCGGCGCTGAGTGATAGTGCGCGTCCGCCTCCGCAAAGCGTTTCTGCATAGACGCAGACGGCGCTTTACCCAGCAGGCTAAACACCACGATACCGAGGCTGCCGAAGAAGAAGCCCGGAATGATTTCGTACAGCCCCAGCCACGCGAACTGTTTCCAGACGATAACGGTAACCGCACCGATAATCATCCCTGCCAGCGCGCCGTTACGGGTCATGCGTGACCACAGTACAGAGAACAGCACCACCGGGCCAAACGCGGCGCCGAAGCCCGCCCAGGCGTAGCTCACCAGCCCCAGGACGCGGTTTTCCGGGTTTGCCGCCAGCGCAATGGCAATCAAGGCGACCACCAGCACCATAAAGCGCCCTACCCACACCAGCTCTTTCTGGCTCGCGCCCTTACGCAGGAACGCTTTGTAGAGGTCTTCGGTGATGGCGCTGGAGCACACCAGCAGCTGACAGCTCAGGGTGGACATCACCGCCGCCAGGATCGCGGAGAGCAGAATACCGGCAATCCACGGGTTGAACAGGATCTGCGCCAGCTCGATGAATACGCGCTCGGCGTTCTGGTTCACCGCGCCCGCCTGCGCCGGGTTGTTGTTGAAGTACGCGATACCGAAGAAGCCGACCGCACACGCCCCCGCCAGACACAGGATCATCCACGTCATGCTGATGCGACGCGCGTGAACGATGGTGTGGTGAGAATCCGCCGCCATGAAGCGCGCCAGAATGTGCGGCTGGCCGAAGTAGCCCAGGCCCCAGCCCATCAGAGAGACAATGGCGACGAAGTTCAGCCCTTTCAGCATATCGACGTTTTCGATGCTCTTCTGCTTGATCACTTCCAGCGATTCGCCAAAGCCGCCGACGGTGAAAATGACAATCACCGGAGTCAGGATCAGGGCGAAGATCATCAGGCTCGCCTGCACGGTATCGGTCCAGCTTACCGCCAGGAATCCGCCCACGAAGGTATAGAGGATGGTTGCTGCGGCGCCGGCCCACAGGGCGGTTTCATAGCTCATGCCGAAGGTGCTTTCGAACAGGCGCGCGCCCGCCACGATGCCGGAGGCACAGTAGATGGTGAAGAACAGCAGGATCACCACCGCGGAGATAATGCGCAGGATACGGCTGTTATCTTCAAAGCGTCCGGTGAAGTAGTCCGGCAGCGTCAGGGCGTTGTTGTTGGCTTCGGTGTGCACGCGCAGACGGCCTGCCACCAGCTTCCAGTTGATCCACGCGCCGACGGTCAGACCGATGGCGATCCAGCTTTCGGAGATACCGGAGATGAAAATCGCGCCCGGCAGCCCCATCAGCAGCCAGCCGCTCATGTCGGAAGCGCCCGCAGAGAGTGCGGTGACCATCGGGCCTAAGCTGCGCCCGCCGAGGATATAGTCGTCAAAGTTTTTCGTTGAACGCCATGCCAAAAACCCTATCAGGATCATGCCAAAAATATAAACGAGAAATGTCACCAGCATCGGTGTGCTAATAGCCATTCAAATTCTCCAAAATGTCGAGCGACAACCGTCCGGGTTGCCTTGTTATGTCATCACCGGAACGTAGTGATGTGTGTATGTGTTTCCGTTGGGCGCGCTATCCTGCCGTATACGCATCCCACTGACAAACGATTTAACACTGCATTTACATGAATTTCATCCCTGGTTTTATACGTCTCTCCTATAGGTTGCACTCGCTCACGCTTTTACGGGTTGCACCTTTAAAAAGTGTTAAGCACCGCATAAAAACTGGGCTCAGAAACGGCCGCACGTTCTTTTTCACAGCTAACTAATCGTTAACAATCCATTCATTTTCCAGCTTGCAGACCAGGTCACATTTAACACGGTTGCACAAAGTTGCAACATGGTGGATATTTCACGCTATCAACAGAACGCTACTACAGAACAACAGGAGTTTTGGCATGGGGATGACCACCATGGGGGTTAAGCTGGATGACGCTACCCGCGAACGGATTAAAACCGCTGCGACCCGCATCGACCGCACACCGCACTGGTTAATCAAGCAGGCGATTTTTAACTATCTGGAAAGACTGGAGAGTGAAGAAGGTCTGCCGGAGCTGCCTGCTCTGCTGGCGGGCGCAGCGAACGAAAGCGAAGAGGCCGCGACGGCCGTTGAAGAGAACCACCAGCCGTTCCTCGAATTTGCCGAGCAGATCCTGCCGCAGTCCGTCAGCCGCGCCGCCATTACCGGCGCCTACCGCCGTGCCGAAACCGACGCCGTGCCGATGCTGCTGGAGCAGGCGCGCCTGCCGGAAGCCGTTGCCGCCCAGGCGCACAGCCTCGCGTATCAGCTCGCCGACAAGCTGCGTAACCAGAAAACCGCCAGCGGACGCGCCGGTATGGTGCAGGGTCTGTTGCAGGAGTTCTCCCTCTCCTCGCAGGAAGGCGTGGCGCTGATGTGTCTGGCGGAAGCGCTGCTGCGTATTCCGGATAAAGCCACCCGCGATGCCCTGATCCGCGACAAAATCAGCAACGGCAACTGGCACTCCCACATTGGCCGCAGTCCGTCCCTGTTCGTTAACGCCGCCACCTGGGGCCTGCTGTTTACCGGCAAGCTGGTCTCCACCCATAACGAAGCCAACCTGTCGCGCTCTCTGAACCGCATCATCGGCAAGAGCGGCGAGCCGCTGATCCGCAAGGGCGTGGACATGGCGATGCGCCTGATGGGCGAGCAGTTCGTCACCGGGGAAACCATTGCCGAAGCGCTGGCGAACGCCCGCAAGCTGGAAGACAAAGGCTTCCGCTACTCCTACGACATGCTGGGTGAAGCGGCGCTGACCGCCGCCGACGCGCAGGCCTACATGGTCTCTTACCAGCAGGCGATCCACGCCATCGGTAAAGCGTCCAACGGTCGCGGTATTTATGAAGGTCCGGGCATCTCTATCAAGCTTTCCGCCCTGCACCCGCGCTACAGCCGTGCGCAGTACGACCGGGTGATGGAAGAACTCTACCCGCGCCTGAAGTCCCTGACCCTGCTGGCGCGCCAGTATGACATCGGCATCAACATCGACGCCGAAGAGGCGGACCGTCTGGAGATCTCCCTCGACCTGCTGGAAAAACTGTGCTTCGAGCCGGAGCTGGCGGGCTGGAACGGGATTGGTTTCGTTATCCAGGCCTACCAGAAACGCTGTCCGTTCGTCATTGACTACCTGATTGACCTGGCCAGCCGCAGCCGTCGCCGCCTGATGATCCGTCTGGTGAAGGGCGCCTACTGGGACAGCGAAATCAAACGCGCCCAGATGGAAGGTCTGGAAGGTTATCCGGTCTATACCCGCAAGGTCTATACCGACGTCTCTTACCTCGCCTGCGCGAAAAAACTGCTCGGCGTGCCGAACCTGATTTATCCTCAGTTCGCCACCCACAACGCCCACACCCTGGCGGCGATCTACAGCCTGGCCGGGCAAAACTACTATCCGGGCCAGTACGAGTTCCAGTGCCTGCACGGCATGGGTGAACCGCTGTACGAGCAAGTGACCGGTAAAGTGGCCGACGGCAAGCTGAACCGTCCGTGCCGAATCTATGCCCCGGTAGGTACCCACGAAACCCTGCTGGCCTACCTGGTGCGTCGTCTGCTGGAGAACGGGGCGAACACCTCCTTCGTTAACCGCATCGCCGATACCACCCTGCAGCTGGACGAACTGGTGGCCGATCCGGTGCAGGCCGTTGAGAAGCTGGCAGCGCAGGAAGGCCAGATTGGTCTGCCGCATCCGAAAATTGCCCTGCCGCGCGAGCTGTACGGCGCGGGCCGCGTCAACTCGGCGGGTCTGGATCTGGCGAACGAACACCGTCTGGCGTCGCTCTCTTCTGCCCTGCTAAACAGCGCATTGCAGAAGTGGCAGGCCAGGCCGATCCTTGAGCAGTCCGTTGAGGACGGTGAAATGCAGCCGGTGATCAACCCGGCAGAGCCGAAGGACATCGTCGGCTACGTGCGCGAGGCCACGGAAGCGGAAGTGGAGCAGGCCCTGGAGAGCGCGGTGAACAACGCGCCAATCTGGTTTGCCACCCCGCCGCAGGAGCGTGCCGCCATTCTGGAACGCGCGGCGGTGCTGATGGAAGGTCAGATGCAGCAGCTTATCGGCATTCTGGTGCGTGAAGCGGGTAAAACCTTCAGCAACGCCATCGCCGAAGTGCGCGAGGCGGTCGACTTCCTGCACTACTACGCCGGTCAGGTGCGCGATGATTTCGACAACGAAACCCACCGTCCGCTTGGCCCGGTGGTGTGTATCAGCCCGTGGAACTTCCCGCTGGCGATCTTCACCGGCCAGATTGCCGCGGCGCTGGCCGCAGGCAACAGCGTGCTGGCAAAACCGGCAGAGCAGACCCCGCTGATTGCCGCCCAGGGCATTAGCATTCTGCTGGAAGCGGGCGTACCGGCGGGCGTGGTGCAGCTGCTGCCAGGGCGCGGTGAAACGGTCGGGGCCAAACTGACCTCCGATAACCGCGTACGCGGCGTGATGTTTACCGGTTCGACCGAAGTGGCCTCCCTGCTGCAACGCAACATCGCCACCCGTCTGGATGCGCAGGGCCGTCCTACCCCGCTGATCGCTGAAACCGGCGGCATGAACGCCATGATCGTGGACTCCTCCGCGCTCACCGAGCAGGTCGTCGTTGACGTGCTGGCCTCTGCCTTCGACAGCGCGGGCCAACGCTGTTCCGCCCTGCGCGTACTGTGCTTACAGGATGACGTGGCTGACCACACGCTGAAGATGCTGCGCGGTGCGATGGCGGAATGCCGCATGGGCAACCCGGGCCGTCTCACCACCGACATCGGGCCGGTCATCGACGCGGAAGCCAAAGCCAACATTGAAAACCACATTCAGACCATGCGTGCCAAAGGCCGTCCGGTGTTCCAGGCGGTGCGCGAGAACAGCGAAGATGCCCGCGAGTGGCAGACCGGCACCTTCGTGCCGCCAACGCTGATTGAGCTGGCAAGCTTCGACGAGCTGAAAAAAGAGGTCTTCGGTCCGGTACTGCACGTGGTGCGCTACAACCGTAACAACCTCAACGAGCTGATCGATCAGATCAACGCTTCGGGTTACGGCCTGACGCTTGGCGTGCATACCCGTATCGACGAAACCATTGCCCAGGTGACCGGCAATGCTAAAGTCGGCAACCTGTACGTCAACCGCAACATGGTTGGCGCGGTCGTGGGCGTGCAGCCGTTCGGCGGTGAAGGTCTCTCCGGCACCGGCCCGAAAGCGGGCGGTCCGCTCTATCTGTACCGCCTGCTAGCAAACCGTCCGGAAAATGCGCTGGGCGTGACGCTGGCGCGTCAGGACGCGGAATATCCGGTGGATGCGCAGGTGAAAGCCGTGCTGATCCAGCCGCTGGACGCGCTGATTAAGTGGGCTGAAAATCGTCCCGAGCTGCATGCGATTGCACAGCAGTACGGCGAGCTGGCGCAGGCGGGAACACAGCGTCTGCTGCCGGGTCCAACCGGTGAGCGCAACACCTGGACGCTGATGCCGCGCGAGCGTGTGCTGTGCGTGGCGGATAACGAGGAGGATGCACTGGTGCAGCTGGCAGCCGCAACGGCAACGGGCTGTGAGGTGCTGTGGCCGGAAGATGCCCTGCATCGCGACCTCGCCAAACAGTTGCCAAAAGCGGTCTCGGCCCGCATTCGCTTTGCGAAGGCCGATGCCCTGCTGACCCAGCCGTTTGACGCGGTGATCTACCACGGTGATTCCGACCAGCTACGCGAACTGTGCGAGCAGGTGGCGGCCCGCAGCGGCGCGATTGTCTCGGTGCAGGGCTTCGCCCGCGGGGAGACCAACCTGCTGCTGGAGCGCCTGTACGTTGAGCGCTCGCTCAGCGTTAACACCGCGGCGGCGGGCGGTAACGCCAGCCTGATGACAATCGGTTAATCGTGTAAACTCTCCCCGGTGACGCTACGCTTACCGGGGCTACAAAATAGCCCAGGCCGGATAAGCACAGCGTATCCGGCTTTTTTACATGGAGGGGATGATGAAAAGAGTATTTCTCGCAGGTGCAGCCCTGCTCATGAGCGCCAGCGCGCTGGCCGACGAGTGCGATAACGCGACCACCCAGCTTGAACTGAACACCTGTAGCGCGCAGCAGTACCAGGCCGCCGATAAAAAGCTCAACGAGACGTATCAGGCCGCCATCAAACGTGCGGCAGCGCCTCAGCGCGATCTCCTGAAAAAGGCGCAGCAGGCGTGGATTAGCCTGCGCGACGCGGACTGTGCGTTTATCGGTTCGGGTACGGAAGGCGGGAGCGTTCAGCCAATGATTGTGAACCAGTGTCTGGCGGAGAAAACCGCGGAGCGCGAAGCGTTTCTGGCCACGCTGATGCAGTGTGAAGAGGGCGACTTAAGCTGTCCTCTTCCGCCGGGAAACTAGCGCACGCGGATCCCTTCGATAATCATCCGTTGTACGTTTTCCAGGGTGCTCTGGAAAAACGCCTCGTCCTGGAGCGTTTTACCGGTCACCGCCTCGACCTGGGCCGCGAAGTCAGCGTAGTGCTGGGTTGAGGCCCAAATCATGAAGATCAGATGATGCGGATCGACGGGCGCCAGTTTTCCGCTGGCGACCCATCCGGCAATAATGGCTGATTTATCGTCCACCAGCTGCTTTAAATCGCCGGTCAGCTCCGCCTGCAACAGCGGCGCGCCCTGCAACATCTCCAGGCAGAACAGCCTTGATGCCTGCGGGTAATCACGCGATACCTCCAGCTTCAGGCGTATGTACTCCTCTATCGCCACCAGCGGGGCCAGCTCTTCGCGAAACGCCTTGAGAGGTCCCAGCCAGATATCGAGGATCTGCTGCATCACCGCGATATAGAGCGCCTCTTTTGACGGGTAGTAGTAGAGCAGATTGGTTTTGGACACCCCGGCCTGCTCGGCCACCTGCTCAAGGCGCGTGCCGTGAATACCAAACTGCGAAAATGTCTCCAGCGCAGCGCTGAGGATCGCCTGTTTCTTGGCGCTCACCGCCTGCGAACGTTTACCGGGTGTTTTCACTGCGCCTTGTGTCATTTTCGCTCTCCATTTTCTGTCCTGCGCTCAGCATAGCAAAACCCCCGTCTCGCCACGACCTTCTGCACCCTCAGCGCGCATGAGTGCCTGTTTTCTGTGCAATGATTTTGACCATCCAGTCCACATTTTCGCTGTTAATTTTAACAACCATCATTTAACACATTAATAACAAAGTGATTTTCAAAACTGGCACTGCCTTTGCAAAAACATCGTGACACCTGCGACGTAATGAAGAGAGGTTCGTGATGAAAATTGGCGTATTTGTACCGATCGGCAACAACGGCTGGCTTATCTCAACCACTGCCCCGCAATACATGCCGACCTTTGAGCTGAATAAAGCCATCGTGCAGAAAGCGGAGCACTACCACTTCGACTTTGCGCTCTCGATGATCAAGCTGCGCGGTTTCGGCGGTAAGACCGAATTCTGGGACCACAACCTGGAGTCCTTCACCCTGATGGCGGGCCTGGCGGCGGTAACCTCGCGCATCCAGATTTACGCCACCGCCGCCACCCTTACCCTTCCCCCGGCAATCGTGGCGCGGATGGCCTCCACCATCGACTCCATCTCCGGGGGGCGCTTTGGCGTTAACCTGGTCACCGGTTGGCAAAAGCCGGAGTACGAGCAGATGGGGATCTGGCCGGGGGACGATTACTTCTCCCGTCGCTACGACTACCTGACCGAATATGTGCAGGTGCTGCGCGATCTGTGGGGCACCGGCAAAAGCGATTTCAAAGGCGACTTCTTCACCATGAACGACTGCCGCGTCAGCCCACAGCCGTCGGTGCCGATGAAGGTTATCTGCGCCGGGCAGAGCGACGCGGGAATGGAATTCTCGGCGAAATACGCCGACTTTAACTTCTGCTTCGGCAAAGGCGTTAACACCCCTGCCGCCTTCGCGCCCACCGCGGCACGCATGAAAGCGGCGGCCGACAAAACCGGGCGCGACGTGGGTTCCTACGTGCTGTTTATGGTGATTGCCGACGAAACCGATGACGCCGCGCGCGCCAAATGGGAACGATACAAGGACGGCGCGGATGACGAAGCGCTGAGCTGGCTTACCGAGCAGAGCCAGAAGGATACCCGCTCCGGCGCGGACACCAACGTTCGCCAGATGGCCGACCCGACGTCTGCCGTCAATATCAACATGGGCACCCTGGTTGGCTCGTATGCCAGCGTCGCCAGAATGCTCGACGAAGTGGCTGCCGTGCCCGGCGCCGAAGGCGTGCTGCTGACCTTCGATGATTTTCTCACCGGCGTGGAAACTTTCGGCGAGCGCATTCAGCCGCTGATGCAGTGCCGCGCCCACATCCCTGCCGTGACGAAGGAGGTGGCGTAATGACGACCCTCAACGCTCGCCCGGAAGCCATTACCTTTAACGCGCAGCGCAGCGCGCTGATCGTGGTGGATATGCAAAACGCCTATGCCAGTAAAGGCGGGTATCTGGATCTGGCCGGGTTTGACGTCTCCACCACGCAGCCGGTGATTGAGAACATCAAAACCGCCGTGAGCGCCGCACGTGCTGCGGGCATGCTGATCGTCTGGTTCCAGAACGGCTGGGACGACCAGTACGTCGAGGCTGGCGGTCCCGGCTCACCCAACTTTCACAAATCCAACGCCCTGAAAACCATGCGCCAACGGCCCGAACTCCAGGGCACGCTGCTGGCGAAAGGCGGCTGGGATTATCAGCTGGTGGATGAGCTGGTACCGGAATCCGGCGATATCGTGCTGCCGAAACCGCGCTACAGCGGCTTTTTCAATACCCCGCTCGACAGCCTGCTGCGCAGCCGGGGCATTCGCCATCTGGTCTTTACGGGCATTGCCACCAACGTGTGCGTGGAGTCGACCCTGCGCGACGGCTTTTTCCTCGAGTATTTTGGGGTGGTGCTGGAGGATGCCACCCATCAGGCCGGGCCGGATTTTGCCCAGAAAGCCGCCCTGTTCAATATCGAAACCTTTTTTGGCTGGGTCAGTAACGTCAATGATTTCTGCGACGCGCTGGATCCCCCGCTCGCCCGCATCGCCTGAGGAGAACCGCTATGCCGAAATCCGTGATTATTCCGCCGGGCACCAGCACCCCGATTGCCCCGTTTGTCCCCGGCACCCTCGCCGACGGCGTGGTGTATGTCTCGGGCACGCTGCCGTTTGATAAAGACAACAACGTGGTGTTTATCGATGACCCAAAGGCGCAAACCCGCCACGTGCTGGAGACAATCAAAACCGTGATCGAAACGGCGGGTGGGACGATGGAGGACGTGACCTTCAACAGCATCTTTATCACCGACTGGAAAAACTACGCCGCGATTAACGAGATTTACGCGGAGTTTTTCCCCGGCGATAAACCGGCGCGGTTTTGCATCCAGTGCGGGCTGGTAAAGCCCGAAGCGCTGGTTGAAATTGCCACCGTTGCGCACATCGCGAAGTGAGGCGGCCATGATACTGTCCATTTCACCGCCCCCCTTTGCGGGCGCGCCCGTGGTGGTACTGATTGCCGGGCTCGGCGGCAGCGGCAGCTACTGGCTGCCCCAGCTCGCCGTGCTGGGGCAGGAGTATCAGGTGGTGTGCTACGACCAGCGGGGCACGGGGAACAACCCGGATACCCTGCCGGAAGACTACACCCTCGCACACATGGCCGACGAGCTTGCGCTGGCGTTAGCCGGGGCCGGGATCGCCCGTTACTGCGTGGTCGGCCACGCGCTGGGGGCGCTGGTCGGTCTGCGGCTGGCTATCGATAAGCCCGACGCCCTCACCGCGCTGGTCTGCGTCAACGGCTGGCTGACCCTCAATGCCCATACCCGCCGCTGTTTTGACATTCGCGAACGTCTGCTGCATGCGGGCGGGGCGCAGGCGTGGGTAGAGGCACAGCCGTTGTTCCTCTACCCGGCAGACTGGATGGCCGCCCGCGCCCCGCGGCTGGAGGCCGAGGACGCGCTGGCGCTGGCCCATTTTCAGGGCAAAGCCAATCTGCTGCGCAGGCTGGATGCCCTGAAACAGGCCGATTTCAGCCGCCACGCTGCACGCGTTCGCTGCCCCGTGCAGATTATCTGTTCCACCGACGATCTGCTGGTGCCGTCCGTCTGCTCCGCTGAACTGCACGCCGCTCTCCCGCACGCCCGCAAAACGGTCATACGCCAGGGCGGGCATGCCTGCAATGTGACCGTGCCGGACATCTTTAACACTCTGCTGCTGAACGGGCTTGCCAGCCTGCTGCACAGCCCAGAACCCGCTTTGTAAGGAGCTTGAATGAGCGAAGCCATCACGCCCGCCGCGCTGGAAACGCTGTTTACCGGCGCACGTACCCATAACGGCTGGCTGGATATACCGGTCAGTGACGAGACGCTGCGCGAGATTTATGACCTGATGAAATGGGGGCCGACGTCCGCCAACTGCTCCCCGGCGCGCATTGTGTTTGTGCGAAGCCCGGAAGGAAAAGAGAAGCTGCGCCCGGCGCTCTCCAGCGGCAACCTTGAGAAAACGCTCACTGCCCCGGTCACGGCGATTGTCGCCTGGGACAGCGAGTTTTATGAGCGCCTGCCTGAACTGTTCCCACACGGCGATGCCAGAAGCTGGTTTACCGCAAGCCCCGCGCTGGCGGAAGAGACCGCCTTTCGCAACAGCTCAATGCAGGCCGCGTACCTGATTTTCGCCTGCCGCGCGCTCGGGCTGGACACCGGGCCGATGTCGGGTTTTGACCGGGAAAAAGTGGACGCGGCCTTTTTCACGGGCACGCTACTCAAAAGCAATCTGCTGATTAACATCGGCTATGGCGATACGACCAAACTGTACGGACGCCTGCCGCGTCTGGCCTTTGACGATGCCTGCGGGCTGGCGTAAGGAGCGAACGTGATGACACCGGATAAACAAACCTTTCGCGACGCCATGGCCTGCGTCGGCGCAGCGGTCAATATCATCACCACCGACGGCCCCGCGGGAATGGCGGGCTTCACCGCCAGCGCGGTATGCAGCGTCACGGATTCCCCGCCTACCCTGCTGGTGTGCCTGAACCGCGGCGCGTCGGTCTGGCCGATTTTCAGCGAGAACCGCACCCTGTGCGTTAACACGCTGAGTGCCGGACAGGAGCCTTTATCCAACCTGTTTGGCGGGAAAACGCCGATGGCGGACCGCTTTGCCGCTGCCCGCTGGCAGACAGGCGACACGGGCTGCCCGCGTCTGGAAAATGCGCTGGCCTCGTTCGACTGCCGTATCAGCCAGGTGGTGAGCGTTGGCACTCACGACATTCTGTTTTGCGACATTGTATCCATCGTACGCCACCCGGCGCCGCAAGGGCTGGTGTGGTTCGACCGCGGCTATCACGCGCTTATGCGACCCGCCTGTTAATCCGCATTCAGGAGACAGATCATGTTCGGACTTCCCCACTGGCAGTTGAAATCGACCTCCACAGAAGAAGGCGTGGTCGCGCCGGATGAAAGGCTCCCGCTCGGGCAGACCATGGTGATGGGCGTGCAGCATGCGGTCGCGATGTTTGGTGCGACGGTGCTGATGCCCATGCTGATGGGGCTGGATCCTAACCTCGCCATTTTGATGTCGGGTATGGGTACCCTGCTGTTCTTTTTTGTCACCGGCGGGCGTGTGCCCAGCTATCTGGGCTCCAGCGCCGCCTTCGTGGGGGTGGTCATTGCAGCGACCGGGTTTAACGGTCAGGGTATTAACCCCAACCTGAGCGTGGCTCTCGGCGGCATTATCGCCTGTGGGCTGGTCTACACCCTGACCGGTCTGGTGGTGATGAAAGTCGGCACGCGCTGGATCGAGCGGATGATGCCCCCCGTCGTCACCGGGGCGGTGGTGATGGCGATAGGCCTGAACCTCGCGCCGATTGCGGTGAAGAGCGTTTCCGGCTCACCATTTGAAAGCTGGATGGCGGTGATAACGGTGCTGTGCATCGGCGTGGTGGCGGTCTTTACGCGCGGCATGATCCAACGGCTGCTGATCCTGGTCGGGCTGATTGCGGCCTGTCTGGTCTACGCGCTGCTGGCGAACGTGTTCGGTCTCGGCAAACCGGTTGATTTCACACTGATTCACCAGGCCGCCTGGTTCGGCCTGCCGCAGATAACCTCACCCACCTTTAACGCTCAGGCGATGATGCTCATCGCGCCTGTCGCGGTGATTCTGGTGGCTGAAAACCTGGGCCACCTGAAAGCCGTAGCGGGAATGACCGGGCGCAATATGGATCCGTATATGGGGCGGGCGTTTGTGGGAGACGGTCTGGCGACCATGCTCTCCGGCTCGGTCGGCGGCAGCGGCGTGACCACCTACGCGGAAAACATCGGCGTGATGGCAGTGACCAAAGTCTATTCGACGCTGGTCTTCGTGGCGGCGGCGGTGATGGCGATGCTGCTCGGTTTTTCCCCAAAATTCGGCGCATTGATCCACACCATCCCGGCCCCCGTGATTGGCGGCGCCTCGATTGTGGTATTTGGTCTGATTGCCGTCGCGGGGGCACGCATCTGGGTGCAGAACCATGTTGATCTGAGCCAGAACGGTAACCTGATCATGGTGGCGGTAACGCTGGTGCTGGGGGCGGGTGATTTCGCCCTGACGCTGGGCGGGTTTACGGTGGGCGGGATTGGCACGGCGACCTTCGGCGCGATCCTGCTCAACGCCCTGCTGAGCCGCCGGAAAAGGGATGTACCGCAAGGAAAAGCCATCACCCGCTCCACCTGAAATACGTGCCGCTTTCTTGCCGGGTGACGCTACGCTTACCCGGCCTACAATTGGCAAGTAGGCCCGCGCAAGCGAAGCGCCGCCGGGCTAAACGAGCAGGCTGCGCGTTATTAGCTATCTGCCCCTTGTTCAGCGCTCAATCCGGCAGTCGCCTTACGTCGTTTTTTTAACTTCAACTCGCTCACCAGCACCCCGGCGATAATAAACGCCGCGCCCACCAGCGCCAGCAGGGGCAGACGCTCCCCGGCGAGTCGCCCGAAAATACCCGCCCACACCGGTTCACCGGTATAAATGACCGTCGCCCGTGTCGGGGATACGCTGCGCTGCGCCCAGTTCATGGTGACCTGGATAATGGCGCTGAAAATGCCCAGCCCCAGCGCCACGACGATAAGCCCGGTAGACATCGGCGGGACGGACTCCCCTGCCGGCACCATCGTCGCGAACGCCACCAGCGACGCGGTGGTAAGCTGCACCACCGTCACCCGCTTGACGTCCACTTTTCCTGCCCAGGCGCTAATCAGGATAATTTCTGCCGCAATGGCGACGGCCCCCACCAGAGTGATGATCTCCCCCGGCCCCAGCGCCAGCAGATTATTTTCCGGCCCGGCTAATAAAATAAGGCCGATGAACGCCAGCACGATGCCAATGCACGACATCAAGCCCGGCATTCTGCCGAGGCACAACCACTGCAACAGCGGCACCAGCGGTACGTACATGGCGGTGATGAAGGCGGATTTACTGCTGGAGATAGACTGGAGCCCCCACGTTTGCAGGCTGTAGCCCATGGCAATCGCCACGCCAATGGCGACACCCGCTTTAAGCTCTCTCAGGGTCAACCCGCGCAGGGTTTTCAGCGAAATAAGCGCCACGGCAATCGCCGCGGTTGCAAAGCGCAGCCCCACGAAGAAAAACGGATCGCTCATCGTGACCGCGTACTGAACGGCAAGAAAGGTTCCGCCCCAGAACATGGTGATCAAAATCAGGATGGCTTCCTGAGGCTTAATGGAGAAGGTAAAACGGGAAACGGACATGGGACACCAGCACGAAGAATCAATCCTGTAGTGTGCGATGCCTTTGATGACAGTTCAATGTAGCAGACATAAAAAAACCGCCGGGAAACCCGGCGGCAGGGAGTTAACCCGGCGTACTACTTGTTGCTGCCGTGGCTATTTTTACCCCCTTTTTTACCAGCCTCTGATGCGCGCTGAGGGTCGTTTTTAAAGTTGCCCCCGCTAGACTGGCCACCTTTACGACCTGCTTCTGATGCTCTTTCACGGTCTTCAGCGAAATTACCTGAACCACCACGATGGTTTGCCATCTCTAACCTCCAGAGTGTGAAACATTAGACATCATATTGCATTCAGTAAAAGAGGATTCTTTCACCTCGCGGCTCAAGGACAGTGCCTTTATCTGTGCCGCGTGAAACTAAGCTTAGTGTAATGCGGCTATCCGGCAAGCGAGAGGTAATATTCTGCAACATGATCTCAGCCTTTCGTATGAAATGTCGGGGAAGTCATTCATAAGCCGTTCTTATATTTTGAAAAATCCGCGCCGCGAAAGTTGTTTCATTTTGCTACAAGGCGCATAACCAAAAGATATTGTTATATATCAAAGAAATGCCGTTCATTTTTGCAGTCTGGCTGTGATGTCATATCTTTAAAGGAACGCAGCGATCCGCTGTAAGAAAAACCAACGAGGAGTGATGCAAAATGGCAAAAGTTCTGGTGCTCTATTATTCCATGTATGGACACATTGAAACCATGGCTCACGCAGTAGCAGAAGGCGCAAACAGAGTAGACGGCGTTGAGGTCGTGGTTAAACGCGTACCGGAAACCATGCAGGCGGAAGCCTTCGCCAAAGCCGGGGGGAAAACACAAAACGCCCCGGTCGCCACCCCGCAGGAGCTCGCGGACTATGATGCCATTATCTTCGGCACCCCGACCCGCTTCGGCAATATGTCCGGCCAGATGCGCACCTTCCTCGACCAGACGGGCGGGCTCTGGGCCTCCGGCGCGTTATACGGCAAGCTGGCCAGCGTGTTCAGCTCTACCGGCACGGGCGGCGGCCAGGAGCAGACGATCACCTCCACCTGGACTACCCTTGCCCATCATGGGATGGTGATTGTGCCGATTGGCTACGGCGCGCAGGAACTGTTCGATGTTTCCCAGGTTCGTGGCGGGACACCGTATGGCGCGACAACCATTGCCGGTGGGGATGGGTCACGTCAGCCAAGCAATGAAGAACTTTCAATCGCCCGCTATCAGGGTGAATACGTCGCGGGTCTTGCAAAAAAACTGAACGGCTAACCCAACAGGAGGACAAGTATGCCAACTCAAGAATCCAAAGCTCACCACGTGGGCGAATGGGCAAGTTTACGCAATACCTCTCCGGAGATTGCCGAAGCCATCTTTGAAGTCGCCAATTATGACGAAAAGCTGGCTGAGCAGATTTGGGAAGAAGGCAACGATGAAGTGCTGGTTCGCGCCTTCGAAAAAACCGACAAAGACTCGCTGTTCTGGGGCGAGCAAACCATCGAACGTAAAAACGTCTGAACGTTCCCCCCGCCCACGCGGGGGGTTATCTTCTATTTCGCCGCGTTGTTCATCACCGCATTGAATTTATCGACAGGACAGAAGCCGTTGCCATCCACCGGACAGCCCTTCAGCTCCAGCGTCACGCGCTGCGCAGGGGATTGCAGCGACAGTACGCTGGCGTTACGCAGTTGCTCTGAACTCTGGTAGACATACTCAATTTTCATCAGCTCCTGATTAGTGTTTTTGTCATGCCAGCGCTGGAAGACAATTTTACCGCCAATCGGGGTTCTTTCCTGCTGGTCGTGCAGCTGATAAGGCCTGAAGTCCAGCGCGGTCAGCAGCGAGGCGATGTTAGAGTCGTGCCCCACCAGCAGGGTGATTTTTGGCGCTTTTGCCTGGTCGGTCACCAGCGCTTTATCAATGTACTTCACCAGCGGTTTAGCCACGTTCTGCGCCACCTCCGTCGACGTAAACAGCGAGTCCTGATAGCCGTTTTTCAGCTTCGACAGCACGCGCCACTGCTGATCGGTTTTGATTTCCCCCCAGGCCACCTGGTCTGTCGGGAAGCCTTCGTAATACTGTAGCGTGAACGCATCCACCAGCGAGTTACCCACCTTCAGCGGCCCGGAGACGCCCGGTTCTTTTTCATAATCGGCGCTGAACGTATCTTTCGCCTCCGTCAGGGAGCAGACTTTTTTCTCCTTGCAGGACGGCGAGTCGCTGTAGTTTGTCAGCTGTTCCAGCAGTTTGTAGCTTTCATCCAGCTGCATTTTCTGCCGTTCCGTCTCCATCGCTTTCAGCGCTTTCTCGCGAAACTCAGGGGAGTTATCGGTAATGACCGGATTGAAGGTGGGGTCCATGGTGCCCATTTTTTCCTGGTGATGCACAGGAACATCGCACCCGGGGAACGCGCCGGTGATAAAGAACTGTGCGGTCGCCACGGTGCGCTGGAGGCTGTTGGCGTAGGCATAGACGGTATCCGCTGGCGGGCATTCACCCGTCTTCACCATCCCCTGCTCTGCCAGCCACTCGCGCATATAGTGACCCATATACACTTCCAGTACGCCACCTTTGGTGGTGAGCTGTCCACCCGGGACGTCCCACTCCGGCCACTGCTTCGGCGTGGACTGCTCCAGCACGCTGCCGTTATTGGCAAGCGGCGCGCGCAGGTTGTGGCGGCTCATGATGAGCACCTGTTCCAGCTGATAGCCGTCCGGCGTGTCCTGCGCCTGTGCGCCAAAGGTCACGGAAAGGGTACATGCCACGGCAACTGCGAGTAGTGCTTTTCTCATCCCTAATTCCTCACACGTTTTTAATGTCGCCCTGAGTGTGACAGATCCGTGACAGGTTTTTCGGGAAGCATTTCTCAAACTGATGATTAACGTGCTTACGGCGTGTGCCGATGAGTTTTATAAAAAAACCATACCCCACCGGAGAATTCGCTGTGAAACGTACCCGCCTTGAAGAGAGCACCTGCCCCGTCGCCCGTTCGCTGGATATTATCGGCGACTGGTGGTCGCTGCTGATTGTTCGCGACGCGCGCTACGGGGTCGCAGTCGATATTCTGGTGGCCTATCTCACCGATGAAGCGGGGATCCGCGCTACGTAAAACAGTAGCCTAACGCTGAAGCTGGTCACCGTATTCGCTCATCCAGGCGGCCAGCGGCGAGAGTGCGTCCTGAAGGGTTAGCCCCAGCTCGGTGATCTGATACTCCACGCGCGGCGGGATCTCCGGGTAGACCGTTCGCGTCACCAGACCGCGCTGCTCAAACAGGCGCAGCTGCTTCGTCAGCTCTTTCTGGGTGATGGGGGCAGCGGCACGCAGCAGATCGCCAAAGCGAACGGGCGTATTGAACACAATCAGGCGATAGAGAATGGGGATCGCCCACTTACCGGAAATCAGATTCACAAACTGCGTCATCGGGCAGGTATACGCCTCAGATTTTTTTTCGCAGCACGCTTCCAGCAGCTCTGCCATTTCACACCTCTTGCCTCGTTAGTATCCAGTTGGTACCTGGTTTCCTTTCGATACTAACGTTTCTATAGTGCTTTCTCCAGAGACATTTCAGGAGAAGAACATGGGTCGTTTAACCGATAAGTATACGTTGATTACCGGCGGCACCAGCGGTATCGGTCTCGCCACCGCGCAGGCGTTTATCGCTGAAGGGGCGCGCGTCGCCGTGACCGGACGCAACCCGGATACCCTCGCCGAAGCAGAGCGCATTCTGGGCGATAAGGCCTGGGTGATCCCAACCGACGCAGGCGATATTTCGTCGCAAAAAGCGCTGGCGGAGACCCTCACCGCCCGCTGGCCACGCCTGGATGCGGTCTTTCTCAACGCCGGTGACGTAACGCACGCGCCGCTGGAAGTCTGGCAGGAAGAGGCCTGGGACCGTCTGATGAACATCAACCTGAAGGGACCGTTCTTTTTAATTCAGGCGCTGCTGCCGCTGCTGAATAACCCATCCTCGGTGATCCTCTGCGGCTCCGTGAGCGCGCGCATCGGCCTGCCCACCAGCAGCGCGTATGCCGCGAGCAAGGCCGCCCTGCTGTCGCTGGCGCGTACACTCTCGGCGGAGCTGCTGCCGCGCGGGATCCGCGTCAACGGTCTGAGTCCCGGTCCGGTGGAAACCCCGGCGTTTACGAAAACGGGCTTAAGCGACGAGGCGCTTAACGCGATGATGGCAGAGGTCATTAAGCTGGTGCCGCTGGGCAGAATGGGCTCGACGACCGAGCTGGCAAAAGCCGCACTCTATCTGGCCTCCGACGAGTCGAGCTACACGGTGGGAACGGAACTGCTGGTGGACGGCGGAATGGGGAGCCTGTAATTCAAAAGGCGCTGATGCCGGTGACCGCGCCGACATACAGCGCCGCCCACGCACAGGCGGAAAGCAGGCTGACGGCGTAGACCTTGACGGCATTCAGCCTGAGCATCCCGGCCGCCAGCGGGACGATGTAACGCAACACCGCCAGGAAGCGCGACGTAAAAAGCACGATGACCCCGTTCTTTTGCAGCTGATGCTGGACCCGCAGGAACTTATTGGCATGCTTTGAGGTGAAGCGCGTGACCATCCGGGTATGCCCCATCAGTTGGCCGATATGGTAATTCAGCACCGAACCCGCCGTTGCCCCCATCACCACGGCGAGCCACATCAGCGCAGGATGCATGCTCCCCTGGCTGACGGTAATGCCCGCCAGCAGCATCACCGACGCGGGCGGCAGCACGGAGGAGATCAGCACCGTCGATTTGCTCAGCGCCATCACGAATAACAGCACAAACAGATGTGCCGGATACAGCGCAAAATGATTCAGCAGGTTATCAAACCATGTCATTTTCCCCTCCCCCGTTAATAATTTAATTGTCCATTTAAAATGAATAACCTTAAATAAACCCTCAACATTTTATTAATAAGATTTACCTAAACCGTTCTTAAACATTATTTAATTTTCTGAGCACTAAATTTAAACAGGCGTATTATCCCTCTCGTTTTACAACGATCTCGTTATGGCGAGGCTCCTGTACAAATACACGTTATCGCTCTGGTGGGTTCGAGAGAACCGGCACAGGGTAAAACAGGCACTGTCGAATCAAGGCTTTGTCAGTATAACTTCCCTTGTGGGATACGGTGTACAGTGCTGAACCCAGGACGTGGGGATCTCCTTTCCGACATGCCCTGTCTTGCTCGCCCCTGAGAGATTTTATTATTCAAAGGGAATTTACTATGTCTTACGCTATTCACAACCAAAACCTGGCTTTTAATGACAGCGCCATCGCGCAATATATGAATACCGATTTTATCGTTATCGATATTTCATTATGCGTAGCTCTGGCACGCGAGCAGTTCTTTGAAAAATTAAAAGATGATGATATTCCGTCGCATATTTTTATCGAAGATAACGGTCGCCTCGCGGGTTTAATCGCCGTACGCAAATTATTGCAGGCCACGGACACCGTGCAGCCTGTTAAGGGGTTGATGATATCGGATTTTATTCAGCTCAAACCGGAAGATGAGCGGGCGGATGTCGCCGGGCTGCTGGCGCACGCGGGTGCGGATGTGGTGCCGGTGGTGACCCACGGCAAGCTGGTGGGCTGCCTTACCGAGCGTGAAATCGCCCATCTGCTGGAAGATGACGTTACTGAAGATGCCCAGCTTCAGGGGGCGACGCTGCCGCTGGAGAAGCCCTATCTGGAAACCAGCGCCTTCAGCCTGTGGAAGAAACGCTCCGTCTGGCTGCTGCTGCTGTTTGTTGCGGAAGCGTATACCAGTTCGGTGATCCAGCATTTTGAAGAGGCGCTGGAATCTGCCATCGCGCTGGCGTTCTTTATTCCGCTGCTGATTGGCACCGGCGGAAACAGCGGGACGCAGATCACCTCGACGCTGGTGCGCGCCATGGCGCTGGGTGAAGTCCACCTTCGCGATGTGGGTCGCGTGCTGCGCAAAGAGATCAGCACCTCGTTAATGATTGCCGCCACGCTGGGTCTGGCGGGCTGCGTTCGCGCCTGGATGATGGGTATTGGGATGGAAATCACGCTCATCGTCAGCCTGACGCTGGTCTGCATTACGCTGTGGAGCGCCATCGTCTCGTCGGTGATCCCGATGGTACTGAAAAGCTGCAAAATCGATCCGGCGGTGGTCTCCGCACCGTTTATCGCCACACTCATCGACGGGACCGGGCTGATTATCTACTTCAAAATCGCGCAGTATACGCTGGGGCTGGAATAACGAAAAAACCCTGCGATATTGCTATCGCAGGGGTTTCGAATTTGGCGGAAGCGTAGAGATTCGAACTCTAGAACCCTTTCGGGTCGCCGGTTTTCAAGACCGGTGCCTTCAACCGCTCGGCCACGCTTCCAAAGTGAGGCGCACTATAAACATCTCTGAGCATGATGTAAAGCACGAAATTGCATAACATTACACGTCTTCCGTCCTCCCCTTCCGCCCCGCTGATTTCTTCGTCATCGGCTGGCTAAAATGTAAACATTTATTTTTACATTCATAACGTTTATTAGATTCGCAGGTGGTCATTTAGACTCTTTTTCGTACAACACCCATTAACCGTGGATCACTGCGATAAGAGATTAGCCATGACTTTATTTAACGACGATTATGAATTTTTTATTTATCAGTGATAACTACTACCTTTGCCAGGGTGTATCAAGCTCCCTGACATCAACCCATTTGATTCGCGATGACGCGGATATTCACGATCTTGATGGGGTCGATCAGGCGATGGATTTTATCATTGCGATTGAACAGGATAAGTTACGCAATAAAACCATTCGGCAGGTCAAAAAAGTTAAGCGTGATTACATTGTCCTGATGCATGAGATAGAAGCCAACCGCGCAGTGAGAATCGATAATATTATCTATTCGTCGATGCATTTTACTGCTCACCCTTTTCAGCAGCTGATGCGCTTTTACCGGGCGCTCAGAACACACTCCTTTACGCGACGCGAATATGACGTGCTGAAGCTGTTTCATTTGGAAAACCATGAGATCGCGAAAAAGCTGCAATTGTCACAAAAAACGACCAGCACCTACCGCGTGAGGATCCTCGAGAAATTAAATATGCGCTCAAAAAACATTCTGGCGATGACCCGTGTAAAATCGGCGATCGTCGATTAAAAGCTGTAACATTTTGCCTTGCCACGGAAAAACCGGGCCGTCACGTTTCGCCCTGAGGGGGTTTGGCTGGCGCGGTATACCAGTTCTCTTTGGCAACCATTACGCTGCCCTCTGGCTGCATAACAAAATTCGGGGACATGATCTGCACGTTAAATTCGTTAAACACATCCTGTATCTGGCTATGCAGTTCATTGCGGGCAACCGCGAGGGACTGTTCGGGCAGCAGACGGACCTGCAATTCGTAAGCGATATACCAGTCCATTAACCCCAACTGGCGTACCAGCGGCGGCTCGGAAAGGTCAATCCCTTTTGCCCGTTTCGCGGCCAGCTCCAGCATGGCATGCACCTGACGCCATGGGGTGTCATAACCGATCGTGACGCTGACCGTCAGATTGAGGCTGCCATCGGGCTGTAGCGCGCTCAGATTGGTGATCTTACCGCTCACCACCACCGCGTTGGGCACGGTAACGACATAATTTTCCCGGGTAATAATTTTGGTCGCCAGCATGCCAATTTCACTGACCTTGCCTTCGTTATCCGCCACCCGAATGACATCGCCTTTGCGCAGTGCGCGGGAGTAAATCAGGACCAGACCGCTCATGGCATGGTTCATCACCCCTGCCGAGCCCAGCGTTAACATCAGGCCAAAGAAGACGCTAATACCTTTAAACGCCAGCGAGTTTGCACCGGGAAGAAACGGCCAGGCGGCGGAGAGAGCAAATAGCCAGACGGCAACGGAAATGAGCTTACGGGTAGCCCCCACGGTTTCCGGATGTACGCCGGGAAGTTGCAGACGACCAGCCTCCACCTGATTGAGCACCATCCTGAGAAGCTTCAGAATAAATGCGGTAATGAGGAAAATGATCAGCACAATCGTCAGCCCCGGCAAGGCCGAGACAATCGCCAGGGCGATTTGCTGCACCACGCGAAGCGTCCAGTCTCCCAGCGACGTGCCCCACACCCGCGTCCACGGAAACAGACTGAATGCCCAGCTCAGCCAGACGTAAAAGCCGATCAACCCCAGCAGGAACATCAGCAAGGCGTAAAGCCGAATCTCAATTGCGCCAATGTACCGCCGCCAGCTTTGCGGCACCCGGCTGCGATTCTCCACAATACGCCGACGGTAGACGCGCCGGAACCAGCGCCAGGATCGCCACGCGCCGTAGCAGAGCAGCAACAGCGCCAGCAGGCCAGCGGCTGTTTTTACCGTCGACAGCGCCAGCCAGCCGGTATCGTATTGATCGCGCAGCGCCATCCTTTGCGCTTCCATGCGCGCCAGCACGCGCTGTGCGGCCTGATTGAGGGTAAGATCGTCCCCTTCGTCCAAATCCCCTTCCGTCAGCAGCATCACAGGTTTCCCGTTCATCACTATTAGCCGTCCCTGCTGGTTATAGCGGGTCACGGGGACGATGCTGAGCGGCTCACGCACATCCGCCTCGGTAAAATTGCGCAGGGTGTTGCGGATGCGTAAAACGCGTTCTTCCGGCGTGGTCAGGCCAAATTTCGCCTGGAGCATGACGATGGGCTGATGGAAGATGTAGACCGTTCGGGCGCGCTCCTGCTCCGTAGGCGCCTGGCGGGGCTCTGCGGCATACGATGAGAAGGCGCTCAGGGCGGCAAAACAGAACGCAAACGCGAGCAGGATCTTTTTCATCCTTACTACCCCAGGTCAGAAATCTTGTTATTTTTCAGGCAACCCGCGAATGCCAGGTGGGTATGTTGAGAATAGTCCAGCCTTTCGTTTCTGCAACAAGCGACGGTGAGCGTGTTGCTCTCAGTCACAATATATGTATTATGTTATAACATAACAATTTTGGATTGCGTTCTATGTTACTTAAAAATGGGTTATTTCTGGCTTCACTGCTCTTCATGGCGCCTGCCACTTTCGCCGCAACCACCTGGCCCCTCACGATTGAAAATTGCGGCGTTAAGCAGACCTTTACGCAGGCTCCTCAGCGCGTCGTGACCGTGGGTCAGCATGAAACAGAATTACTGCTCGCACTGGGGCTGGAGAAAACGATCGCCGCGACGTCAGTCTGGTTCGGCAAGCTCCCGGCCCCGCTGGAGGATGCCGGAAAAAACCTCCCCCGGCTTGCAGATAATTCCCCCTCCTTTGAAGCCGTGGCAGGGCAGAAACCTGAACTCGTTCTCGCACAGTATCACTGGCATATTGGTCCGCAGGGAGAAGTGGGAACCCGTGAGCAGTTTGCGTCGCTGGGGATTAATACGTGGATCTCCCCTGCCGACTGCACGGATAAAACGGTAACGGAAACCTCAAACGCAGACGGAGCACGTAGCGCGCCGTTTTCACTGGCGGAAATTACACGGGAAGTGACAGATCTGGCGACGATTTTTGATGTTTCCGCGCGAGGTGAGCAGCTCAATCGTGCGCTGGCGGAGCGTATTAAAAAGGCCCAGGCGCGCGCCTCCGCGAAACCGCTTAGCGTTGTATTCTGGTTCTCCAGCAGCCGTCTGAATGGCGATCCCTGGGTGGCCGGGAATTACGGCGCGCCTGGCTGGATCAGCCGCACGCTGGGGTTGAAGAACATTATTGACTCTCACGACGAATGGCCCGCTGTAACATGGGAACATATAGCCCGATCGCAGCCGGACGTGATTGTTATCGCCGGGATGTCCCGCAGGCTCTACCCTGCCGATGACGTTGAGGTAAAAAAAGCGTTCTTGCGCAGTGACCCGGTGACAAAGAACATGCCTGCGGTCAGGAACAACCACATCATCGTGGTGCCAGCGATGTCGTTAAACCCTTCATTGCGTAACGTCGATGCGGTTGAGCTTATCAGCGATCGGCTGGCTTCTTTCCAGGATGAACAATGAGTCATTTCGCTTTTGACCGCCGCCAGCAGGGTTTACTGGCAGCAGGTGCCATGGCGCTGCCGCTGATGCTGGTCTTTGCCGCCAGTATCGGTGATATGCCGGTGTCGTATGCCAGTACCGGGAAAGCGATCCTCAACGGACTGGGTTTGACCTCTTATGCGTTGCCGCAAACGGAGGAAGGTATCGTCTGGCAATATCGCATGAGCCGGGCAGTAATGGCCGCGTGCAACGGCGGCGGCCTGGCGTTGTGCGGGCTGGTGTTACAGTCGATCCTGCGTAACCCTCTGGCTGAGCCTTATCTGCTGGGGATTTCCGCGGGCGCATCGCTGGGGGCCGTCTGCGTGATGCTTCTCGGCATCGGGGGGAGCGTGATTGGCGTAAGCAGCGGTGCGTTTGTCGGCTCGTGCGCCGCCTTTGCGCTCATCATGGTGATTACGAACGGGATGAGTGAAAGCCCGTCGCGCATTTTGCTGGCTGGCATTGCGGGCACCCAGCTCTTCAACGCCATGACCGCGTACGTCGTCAGTACGTCCGCCAATGCCGAGCAGTCCCGTAGCGTCATGTTCTGGCTGCTGGGAAGTCTGAGCGGCGTGCGCTGGCCTGACGCGCTGCTGGCGCTGGCCGTTACGCTTGCGGGTTTACTGGTGGTATTGCTCTTTTCACGGGCGCTGGACACCTTCACCTTCGGGGATGAGGTCTCCACCACGCTGGGGATCCCGGTTACCGCCGTGCGTATTGTCTTATTGCTGACCTGTGCCATTGTTACCGCAACGCTGGTGAGCGCCACGGGCGCAGTGGGGTTTGTCGGGCTGGTCATTCCCCATGTAACGCGCATGCTATGTGGGCCGGGCCATCGTCTATCTATCCCGCTGACGTTTCTTATCGGCGCCCACTTTATGATCCTCGCCGATATCGTCTCACGCACGCTGATTGTGCACCAGGTTCTGCCCATCGGGGTGGTGACTGCGCTGGTGGGCGCCCCCGTCTTTGTGGCGTTGCTTTATCAAAACCGAAAGGAGCATCCATGAATATTACCGTGGCCGGGTTGACCGTAACCCGACAAGCGCAGACGGTGCTTAAGGATATCGATCTCGACCTGCCATCCGGGCAGATTATCGGCCTGTTAGGGCCAAACGGCTCGGGCAAGTCGACGCTGCTGCGCTGTCTCGCCGGGCTGTTTCCACGACTCAGCGAACGCGTGGCGCTTAATGGCACAACGCTCGGCATGATGCCGCTGAAAAAACGCGCGCAGCACATGGCGTTTGTCCCGCAACATGCTGAGGTCGACGGAGAACTGACCGTTGAGGACATTGTCAGACTGGGGCGAACGCCCTACCGGAAAACATTCCAGAAAACCTCGCGCGACGATGAGGCTGCGGTTGAGCAGGCGATTGGCCTGATGCAGTTATGCCGCTTACGCCAGCGGCGATGGCACTCTTTGTCTGGCGGAGAGCGCCAGCGAAGCCAGATAGCCCGCGCGCTGGCCCAGCAGCCGCAGGTGCTGTTGCTCGATGAACCGACAAACCACCTGGACATTCAGCACCAGCTGGAGCTGATGCGGCTCGTTTCACAGCTGCCGCTTACGGTGGTGGTTGCACTGCACGATCTCAATCTTGCGGCCAATTATTGCCAGCGTCTGATCCTCCTGAAGGCCGGGCAGATCGCCGCCACGGGCGCGCCAGAAACGGTTCTGACGCCGGCAAACATCGAGGACACCTGGTGCGTAAAAGCTCAGGTCTGCAAGGCCGACGCCGGGATCACGATAAGCTATAACATGGTGGCATGACGGAAGCCTGGCGCAAAAGCAAAAACCCCTGCGATATTGCTATCGCAGGGGTTTCGAATTTGGCGGAAGCGTAGAGATTCGAACTCTAGAACCCTTTCGGGTCGCCGGTTTTCAAGACCGGTGCCTTCAACCGCTCGGCCACGCTTCCTAAGTGAGGCGAACTATAAACACCTCACCGCGCGCTGTAAAGAGTGCGCGCATTCGTTCGCTTTAAAAATAGCCAAAATGCGTTTAATCGGTTGAATAGACGACAGATTGGCCGTTTTGGCAGCATAATATCCACTGCGGATCGTTAGTGCTTTTTGATGTACATATCTTTGGTGTAGTAGTACCCGAGCTTGTCTGGCGTGAAGCCCCCTACCCACGGTTTCACCAGGTGCGTGCGCACGTAATGATAGACCGGGATCGCCGGTACATCCCGTCCCAGCAGATCTTCTGCCTGCTGGTAGAATTTACCGCGCTCCTCCGCCGTTTTCGATTTCGCCGCGTTCACCAGTGCCCGATCGTAGTCCGGATTGCTGTACTGAGTGGTGTTTTGGCTGTCCCCGGTACGGAAGTTGTTCAGGAAGGTTGCCGCATCGTCGTAATCGGCAATCCAGGCGTAGCGTACCGCGTCAAAGTTATGGGTGTGCATGGTATCAAGCATGGTTTTCCACTCCTGATTTTGCAGCTTCGCCTCCACGCCGAGGTTCTTCTTCCACATTGAGCTGGCGGCAATGGCAATACGCTGGTGCGATTCCGAGGTGTTATAGAGGAGATTAAAGCTGAGCGGATGGCTGTCGTTAAATCCGGCTTCGGCCAGCAGCTTTTTCGCCTCGGCAATGCGTTTATCCATCGGCCAGCTGGCGTAATCCGGGTTCTGGAGCTTGACGCCGCCAATATCCGGCTGGCTGATCAGCCATGCCGGGCGCTGGCCCTGCCCTAATACTTTCCCGGCGATGATGTCTTTATCCAGCGCCAGGTTCAGCGCCTTGCGCACGCGGGCGTCGTTGAACGGCGGCCGGGTGGTGTTGAACTGATAATAATAGGTGGCAAGCTGCGGTGAAACGTCCAGCTCGCTCCCCAGCGTTTTCTTCAGCTGAGCAAACTGGTTGATCGGCACCGTGTAAACAATGTCGATTTCGCCCGCTTTGTAGCGGTTGACGTCAGCAGCTTCAGAGGAAATGGGCAGATAGGTCACCTTGTTGATGACGGTATGTTCGTTATCCCAATATTTCGGGTTACGCACCGCCACAATGCGTTCGTTAACCACCCACTGTGACAGTTTATAGGCCCCGCTGCTGACGAAGTGCTCCGGTTTGGTCCACTTATCACCGAAACGGCCTACCAGGACTTTATCAATTGGCACCAGAGACGGGTGAGCCAGCATCGCCAGGAAAGCGGCGTTAGGTTGCGTGAGCGTAACTTCCAGCGTGGTGTCATTGATGGCTTTCACCCCCAGCGACTCGGGCGCTTTTTTGCCTTCTGCGATATCAGTGCCGTTGACGATACGCATACTACCGGGATAGCTGGCATACGGAGAGGCGGTTTTCGGGTCGACCAGCCGCTGCCAGCTCCAGACAATATCTTCCGCGGTGATGGGGGTTCCATCGCTCCAGGTAATGCCCGGACGCAGATGGAACGTCCAGACGGTGTTGTCTTTATTTTCCCATTTCTCCGCCAGGCGCGGCTGGATTTCACCTGCCGGAGAGACGCTGACCAGCCCGTCGAATAAATCGCTGATAATATTGAATTCGACATCGCTTTCGACTTTATGCGGGTCGAGCGAGGCGGGTTCACTGCCGTTGTTCCTGACCAGTTCCTGCTTATCTGCCAGCTGGGTTCCTGCCGGCACGTTAGCCGCCCAGGTTGCCGTGCTGGCGCACAGGATCCCTGCGGTTAACAAAGAGAGTGTAAAGTGCGTGCGTGTTTGTGGTTTCATTTCCTTCGCCTTATTGTCTGTTTTTATGACGATCCGGAAATAACTCTTAGCGGCCTTAGGGAAATAACGCAATATTTTTCAGTGACCTATAAGAGGTTGATCTGAATACGCCCTACAAACCGCACTTCATTCTGAGTACAAAGGCTTTGCCAGAATAAAAAACCAGTATAATCCCTAAGGGGCTGAGTAAAGATGGGTAAAACCACTTTGCGTCTGCCGCGCCGTTTCCTATTCTTTGCGCTAATTACATCTGTCATAAGAGAGTGACTCATGGATCGTATAATTACTTCTTCACGCGACCGCACATCGCTACTCAGCACCCATAAGGTGCTGCGCAATACCTATTTCATGCTCAGCCTGACGCTGGCGTTTTCGGCGATCACCGCGACGGCCAGCACCGTACTGATGCTGCCTTCTCCGGGCCTGATCCTCACGCTGGTAGGTATGTACGGTCTGATGTTCCTGACCTACAAAACCGCGGATAAACCGGTGGGGATTCTCTCCGCGTTCGCCTTTACCGGCTTCCTGGGCTACATTCTGGGGCCAATCCTGAATGCCTATCTGTCTGCCGGAATGGGCGACGTAATTGGTATGGCGCTGGGCGGTACCGCGCTGGTGTTCTTCTGCTGCTCGGCCTACGTGCTGACCACCCGTAAGGACATGTCCTTCCTTGGCGGTATGCTGATGGCAGGTATCGTGATTGTGCTGGTCGGTATGCTGGCGAACATCTTCCTGCAATTGCCTGCGCTGCATCTGGCAATCAGCGCGGTGTTTATCCTGATTTCATCCGGCGCAATCCTGTATGAAACCAGCAACATCATTCACGGCGGTGAGACGAACTATATCCGCGCCACCGTGAGCCTGTATGTGTCGCTGTACAACATTTTTGTCAGCCTGCTGAGCATCCTGGGCTTCGCCAGCCGCGATTAACTCACCGTGCTGTGAACAGGGCCCCGCTTATGCGGGGCTTTGTTTTTTTGGTAGACTGAGGCGGTTTTTGACTAACGCGTGAATGAATATGTTGAGTTTTGAAGGCAAAGAGATCGAAACCGATAACGACGGTTATCTGAAAGAGAGCAGCCAGTGGAGCGAAGCGCTGGCGGAGAAAATTGCGGAAAACGAAGGAATTACCCTCTCCCCGGAACACTGGGAAGTGGTGCGCTTCGTGCGAGAATTTTACCTTGAATTCAACACCTCGCCGGCTATCCGCATGCTGGTCAAAGCCATGGCGAATAAATTTGGCGAAGAGAAAGGCAACAGCCGTTATCTGTATCGCCTGTTTCCGAAAGGCCCGGCTAAACAGGCGACAAAAATCGCCGGCCTGCCAAAGCCGGTAAAATGCATTTAATAGCGAATACTGAAGTCAGCGTATTCCCGGCCGGGTTGATGCGGTTCCGTTAGCACCTTATCAACCCGCGCGCTGCGCGGTCCGCCCGCTTTCAGCCACGCCACCAGCTTCTCTACCCGATCCGCCTCACCGCAGGCCACAACCTCCACGCTGCCATCATCCATGTTACGCGCATACCCCGTCAGCCCGAGCTGAAGGGCTTCGCGCTGGGTGCTGTAGCGGAATCCGACGCCCTGTACAAGGCCATGGACCCAGGCAATGGTGCAAACATTTGACATCATCCTTCTCCTTATCCGACTGGCGCGTTGCATTTCCTCACTGAAGTCGGGAAAATGGCGGCCATTTCATTGGAATCGACAGAATAGCAAATTATGAGTGTACGTTTAGTGTTAGCCAAAGGGCGCGAGAAGTCATTACTGCGCCGTCATCCCTGGGTCTTTTCCGGCGCGGTTGCCCGCATGGAAGGTAAAGCCAGCCTCGGTGAAACCATCGATATTGTTGACCATCAGGGGAAATGGTTAGCACGCGGCGCATACTCGCCAGCATCTCAGATCCGCGCGCGCGTCTGGACGTTCGATAAAGACGAAACCATCGATATCGACTTCTTTGTCCGTCGTCTGCAACAGGCGCAGCAGTGGCGCGAGTGGCTGGCAAAGCGTGACGGGCTGGACAGCTATCGTCTGATTGCCGGAGAGTCCGACGGGCTGCCGGGCGTGACCATTGACCGCTTCGGCAATTTCCTGGTGTTGCAGCTGCTGAGCGCCGGGGCGGAATACCAGCGTGCCGCGCTGATTAGCGCCTTGCAAACCCTGTTCCCGGAATGTGCCATTTACGACCGCAGCGACGTGGCGGTACGTAAAAAAGAGGGCATGGAGCTGACGCAAGGCCCGGTCACCGGCGAACTGCCGCCTGCCCTGCTGCCTATCGAAGAACATGGCATGAAGCTGCTGGTGGATATCCAGGGCGGCCATAAGACCGGTTATTACCTCGACCAGCGTGACAGCCGTCTGGCAACGCGCCAGTACGTTGCCGATAAACGCGTGCTGAACTGCTTCTCTTATACCGGCGGCTTTGCGGTCTCTGCCCTGATGGGCGGCTGTGCTCAGGTAGTGAGCGTCGACACCTCACAGGAAGCGCTGGACGTGGCGAAGCAGAACGTTGAGCTGAATAAGCTGGATCTGAGCAAAGCGGAGTTTGTGCGCGACGACGTATTCAAACTGCTGCGTAAATACCGCGACCAGGGCGAGAAATTTGACGTCATCGTGATGGACCCGCCGAAGTTTGTGGAAAACAAAAGCCAGCTGATGGGCGCCTGCCGTGGCTATAAAGACATCAACATGCTGGCGATCCAGCTGCTGAACCCGGGCGGCGTGCTGCTGACGTTCTCCTGCTCTGGCCTGATGACGACAGATTTATTCCAAAAAATCATCGCCGATGCCGCAATAGATGCGGGTCGTGATGTACAATTTATAGAGCAGTTCCGTCAGGCCGCCGATCACCCGGTGATCGCTACCTACCCGGAAGGGCTGTATCTGAAAGGGTTTGCCTGTCGCGTCATGTAACTTGAAAAGAGAAATATTGCCCGCACATAGTGTGTATGTAATGTTTCCCGGGAGGTGACTATGATTGCCAGCAAATTCGGTATCGGCCAGCAGGTCCGCCACACCTTGCTTGGATATTTGGGTGTGGTCGTGGATATCGACCCGGAGTATTCCCTTGATGAACCGTCAGCAGACGATCTGGCCGTTGACGCAGAGCTTCGCGCCGCGCCCTGGTATCATGTGGTTATGGAGGGCGACGATGGTCAGCCTGTCCATACCTATCTTGCCGAAGCGCAGCTGAGTGGTGAACTACAGGATGAGCATCCGGAACAACCCACTATGGACGAGCTTGCTCAGACCATCCGCAAACAGTTACAGGCACCAAGACTGCGCAACTGAAGGTGTAAAAAAGCCCGTCAAACGGGCTTTTTTTATTTTGCCAGCCCCAGACGGGGAATATCGATTGCCGGACAGCGATCCATCACCACCTTCAGCCCGGCATCGCGCGCCAGCACGGCCGCCTGCTCATTAATCACGCCCAGCTGCATCCACAGCGTTTTCGCGCCGATGGCAATCGCCTCCTGCGCCACGCCCCAGGCCGCCTCTGAATTGCGAAAAACGTCCACCATATCCACCTTTTCCGGCACGTCCGCGAGCGTCGCATAGCCCTGCTGGCCCAGCAGCGTTTTCCCCGCCACCTTCGGCGAGACCGGGATCACGTGATAACCCTGATCCAGAAGGTATTTCATGACCCGATAGCTTGGGCGATCCGGTTTATCGCTCGCGCCGACCAGCGCAATAGTGCGCGTGGACGTCAGAATCTCGACAATGTCGTTCTCTTTCATGCTCTTCCTCCTGGCTTTTTTCAAAGTGTACGTCAAAGCGGACATCTCAACCACGCATCCCATACAGAAGTATGAGGGCAAAACGGCAGAATATGTCTATATGTTAGTAAACGTGTTTGTCGAAAACTTTTGATACATTCTTACCGGGTAGTTTGTCTACAGGAGTCTGCTATGAAAACCGGCATTGCCTGGGCTGTGGTTGCGTTAATCATGCCGGTTTGTGTTTTCGCAACCACCCTCAGACTCTCAACCGACATTGACCTGCTGGTGCTGGACGGGAAAAAAGTCTCCAGCTCCCTGCTGCGGGGTGCAGACAGTATCGAGCTGGATAACGGCCCTCATCAGGTGGTTTTTCGGGTGGAAAAAACCATTCGCCTCGCCGACAACGAACAGCAGGTGTACATTTCGCCTCCGCTGGTGGTCAGCTTTAATACCCAGCGTATCAGCCAGGTCAATTTTCGTCTCCCGCGCCTTGAGACAGAAAAGGAGTCACTGGCATTTGATGCCTCGCCGCGCATTGAACTGGTGGACGGGGACTCCATGCCCATCCCGGTAAAACTGGATATTCTGGCGCTGACAAAAAGGCCAAAGGGAACAGACTATGAAGCGGACACCGAGACCTACAACAGGGCCAGCAGGCGCGCCTCGCTGCCCCAGTTCGCCACCATGATGGCGGATGACAGTACCCTGCTTTCGGGCGTATCGGAGCTGGATGTACTCCCCCCTCAGTCGCAGACCCTTACTGAGCAACGCCTCAAGTTCTGGTTCCAGAATGCCGATCCGGACACGCGCGCCCGTTTTCTGCAATGGGCGAAGCAACAACCTTCGTCGTAAGCCACATTTTTTCGTCCTTTCTCTTGCAGCATCAGCCAGTTCCCGTCATCGTGTAGCGAGGTAACCTCACGGATAAGATTATGGAACTGACAACACGCACACTTCCGGCGCGCAAGCACATTGCTCTGGTTGCGCACGATCACTGTAAACAAATGCTGCTTAACTGGGTTCGTCGCCATCAGCCTCTTTTACAGCATCATGCCCTTTCTGCCACGGGAACAACCGGCAACCTGATCCACCGCGAAACCGGTCTGGAAGTGAATGCCATGCTGAGCGGCCCGATGGGGGGTGACCAGCAGGTAGGTGCTCAGATTTCAGAAGGTAAAATTGACGTTCTGATTTTCTTCTGGGATCCGCTGAACGCGGTTCCGCATGATCCGGACGTTAAAGCGCTGCTGCGTCTGGCGACGGTGTGGAACATTCCGGTAGCCACCAATCTTTCAACGGCAGATTTCATCATTGAATCGCCGCAGTTTAACGATCCGGTGGAGATTTTGATCCCGGATTATCAGCGTTATCTTGCGGAGAGACTGAAGTAGTTTTTTGCCCGGTGGCGCTGCGCTTACCGGGCCTACAGAATTTGCCCGGCGCGTTACGGCTTTCTCGCCACCGGCACGTCAATACTTTTCAAAATATCGACAAACACCGACGGCTCCTCTTTGTTGAACAAGAGCCACACGCGATGGCGCGCGCGGGTTATCGCCACGTACAGTAAACGCCGCTCCTCTGCATCCGGGAAATCTTCCGGAACAGGTAATAACGCCTCTTCCATCACGGATTCCCGCGCCGGTGCAGGGAAACCGTCGCTCCCCTCTTTTAGCCCCACCACAATCACGTAGTCGGCCTGCTGCCCTTTACTGGCGTGAATGGTCATAAAATCGAGCTGAAGTTTTGGCCAGCGCGTCGCCGCTTTTTCCAGCGCCGTCGGCTTGAGGTGGTGATAACGCGCCAGCACCAGAATCCGTTCATCCGGTTTCGCATAGCCACTCAGTTTATCCAGCAGCGGTTCCAGCTGATCGTCCGCCAGCAGCGTGACGGCCTTTTTATCCCCCGACGTCAGGCTGTTAAGCGGTTTCGACAGCTGATGCGGGTTCTGCTGAATAAAACGGTTGGCTATTTCGCCAATCCGCGCGTTGAAGCGGTAGGTGGTGTCCAGATCGCTGCGATCGCCTTCCCCAAAATAGTGGTGGAAGGCCGTCGTGAGGGATAGTTGCGCCCCGCTGAAACGGTAGATAGCCTGCCAGTCATCGCCCACGGCAAACAGCGACGTGTGTTTATTCTGCGCCCGCAGCGCCGAAAGCAGCGCAGCGCGCTGCGGCGAGATATCCTGAAACTCATCCACCAGAATGTGTTTCCACGGGCTGACGAAGCGCCCTTTCTCCAGAATGATGATGGCCTGATGGATCAGCCCCGAAAAATCGACCGCGTTTTCGTCTTTCAGCGCGGTTTTCCACGCTTTCAGCATCGGCGCCATCAGCTTAACCCGTTTAGAAAACACAGCGCGGATCGACTCCGGTGCGCTTTCTATCATCTCCGCCTGAGAGCCGCCGTGCATGCGCATCAGGCTTACCCACCGGTCGAGACGAGAGCCCAGCCGGCGCGCCAGCTTTTCATCCTGCCAGAAGCTGCCCTCCGGCACCTCCCAGCTGAGTTCCTCTTCAAGCCACTGACGCCAGCCTTTCGCCTGCGCCTTTTTTTCACTGCACTGCTGACGCCATGCCTTGATAAACAGCGCCTGGCGAGCCTGAGCGTCGTTCTCCAGCTTGCTGACAACAGGAACTTTTTTGCTGCCCTGTTGAATGATGTGTAAAGCGAGGGAGTGGAACGTGCGCGCCGAGATATCCTGGGTATGCAAACGCGCCTGAATGCGCTCATCCATCTCCTGCGCAGCCTTGCGACCAAAGGCCAGCAGCAAAATCTGGTCTGCAACCGCCTCGCCCGTTGTCAGAAGCCAACCCGCGCGCGCCACCAGCACCGACGTTTTGCCGCTCCCGGCACCTGCCAGCACCAATAAAGACTGTTCGCCATTCACCACGGCGCGCGCCTGGGCAGGATTGAGGGGCGATGACTCCACTGTACTGAAGAAGTCGGCATATTGCGTAAGCATCGCCTCAGTCCAGGCCTGGTTATGCGCCAGACGGCTTTTCTCGATATCGCTCAGCCAGGCCTGGCACTTCCGCCACGCGTCGCGGCAGTTCTCAAATTCCTCAAGCCGCGCCACCGGTAAAGGCAATGCCGTCAGCGCCTGGGCGATTTTTTGCTGAAGCCCGGCGGTTTGCTGGCGCGTCAGCCACTTCTGCTGCGTATTGCTTAGCGCGATATCGTCCAGCACCTGTTGCAGAACCTGTGCGGCAATCACGCTCATCTCCTGGCTCCACTGCTGCCAGCGCGTGTTCAGATGATGGTGGAAGCGTTGGGTTTCCGCCCACTCGGTCCCGTGGAGTCGCACCACTTTGTCTGCCGGCAGGACGAACTCCAGCTCCCCCCATACCAGCCCTCGTTTACAATGAATGGCCAGTAGCTGATTAAACGGAATAAGGTATTCGTGGCGTTCACCGGAGACTTTCACTCCTGCATTGAGCAGGACAATCTTGTCGTAAGGGTGCTGCGCCAGGCGTTTGCCCATTGAAGTTGCTTTCAGTTCCATATCCTGCCGGATCCACGAGGTCATAATTTGTCAGACAGTTTAACTGCCAGTTTTAAGGTGCTCCAGCCCAAAAAAACGTTACAATCACCGGGCGTTAATCATATCGAAGGAAATGAGGGTTTATGCGTACCGTTCTGAATGTGTTGAATTTTGTCCTTGGCGGTTTTGCCACCACCCTTTCCTGGCTTTTTGCCACCCTGGTGAGCATCGTGCTCATCTTCACCCTTCCGCTGACGCGCTCCTGCTGGGAAATCACCAAACTGTCCCTCGTTCCTTATGGAAATGAAGCCGTACACGTGGATGAGCTGGAGCCGGAAAGAAAAAATGCCCTGATGAATACCGGCGGCACGCTGCTGAATATTTTATGGCTGATCTTCTTTGGCTGGTGGTTGTGTCTGATGCATATCTTCGCCGGTATCGCCCAGTGCATCACGATTATAGGCATTCCGGTTGGCATCGCTAATTTCAAAATTGCTACCATCGCCCTGTGGCCGGTAGGACGCCGTGTTGTCCCGGTCGAAGTCGCGCAAGCCGCGCGTGAAGCCAACGCCCGTCGCCGTTTTCAGTAATAAGGACTGGCCGCACTCATGCTAAGCCCCCTGCTTCGTCGCTATACGTGGAACAGTAACTGGCTGTATAACGTCAGGATCTTTATCGCCCTCTGCGGCACCGTCGCTCTGCCGTGGTGGCTAAATGACGTGAAGCTCACCATCCCCCTCACGCTTGGGGTGGTGGCCGGTGCGCTGGCGGATCTCGACGACCGCCTGGCCGGTCGTTTGCGTAATCTGGTCATCACGCTGGTCTGCTTCTTTATTGCTTCCGCCTCCGTTGAGCTGCTTTTCCCCTGGCCCTGGCTGTTTGCCTTAGGGCTGACGGTGTCTACCAGCGGCTTCATTTTGCTCGGCGGCCTCGGGCAACGCTACGCCACTATCGCGTTTGGCGCCCTGCTGATTGCCATTTACACCATGCTGGGCGTCTCTCTTTACGATCAGTGGTATCAGCAGCCGGTCCTGCTGCTGTTGGGCGCTATCTGGTATAACCTGCTGACCTTAACCGGACATCTTATTTTTCCGGTTCGTGCCTTACAGGACAACATTGCCCGCAGTTACGAACAGCTGGCCCACTATCTGGAGCTGAAATCCCGGCTGTTTGATCCGGATATTGAAGAGGACAGCCAGGCGCCCCTGTACGATCTGGCGCTGGCAAATGGCCAGCTGGTCGCCACGCTAAATCAGACCAAAGCGTCTCTGCTCACCCGTCTGCGCGGCGATCGCGGTCAGCGCGGTACCCGGCGCACACTGCACTACTACTTTGTCGCCCAGGATATTCACGAGCGCGCCAGCTCCTCGCATGTGCAGTACGCTGACCTGCGCGAGAAATTCCGCTACAGCGACGTGATGTTCCGTTTCCAGCGCCTGCTGTCAATGCAGTCTCAGGCCTGCCAGCAACTTGCGCGCTCAATACTGCTGCGCACGCCCTATCAGCACGATCCTCGCTTTGAACGCGCATTCAGTCATCTGGATGCGGCCCTCGATCGCGTTCAGGCCAGTGGGACATCGCCGGAACAGTTCAAAGCCCTGGGATTCTTGCTCAACAACCTGAGAGCCATCGATGCTCAGCTCGCCACCATTGAGTCTGAACAGGCGATGGCAATGCCGGGCAATGACGCCGACAACCAGCTTGCCGACGACAGTCTCAACGGTTTCAGCGATATGTGGCTGCGCCTGAGCCGTCATTTTACGCCGGAATCCGCCCTCTTTCGCCATGCGGTAAGGATGTCGCTGGTTCTGTGCGTCGGCTATGCATTTATCCAGATAACAGGGTTGCACCACGGTTACTGGATCCTGCTGACCAGCCTGTTTGTCTGCCAGCCGAACTATAACGCTACCCGCCATCGGCTCGCGCTGCGTATTGTCGGGACATTAGTCGGGGTCGCCATCGGGCTGCCGGTGCTCTACTTTGTGCCATCCGTAGAAGGGCAACTGATCCTGATCGTGATTACCGGTGTACTGTTTTTCGCCTTCCGCAATGTGCAGTACGCCCACGCCACGATGTTCATCACGCTGCTGGTGCTGCTCTGCTTCAATCTGCTGGGTGAAGGCTTTGAAGTGGCCCTCCCCCGCGTGATCGACACGCTAATCGGCTGCGCCATTGCCTGGGCGGCGGTGAGCTTTATCTGGCCGGACTGGCGTTTTCGTAACTTACCGCGCGTGTCCGACAGAGCAATGAACGCCAACTGCCGCTATCTGGATGCTATTCTTGAGCAATACCATCAGGGTCGCGATAACCGTCTGGCCTATCGGATTGCCCGTCGCGATGCGCATAACACGGACGCAGAGCTGGCTTCCGTTGTCTCGAATATGTCAACTGAGCCGCGCGCCACGGCAGAAATCCGGGAGACAGCCTTCCGCCTGCTGTGTCTGAACCACACGTTCACCAGCTATATCTCTACCCTTGGCGCCCACCGTGAGAAACTGACAAATCCGGGCATCCTGGCGCTGCTGGACGACGCCGTTTGCTACGTTGATGATGCGCTTCATCATCAACCTGCGGATGAGCCACGGGTTCACCAGGCACTGGATGAACTGGTGCAACGTATCGCACACCTTGATCCTGGCACCGACAACAAAGCTCCGCTGGTCCTACAGCAAATTGGCCTGCTTATCGCTTTGCTGCCGGAAATTTGTCGGCTGCGACAGAAGATCGCTACCTGGCGGAATGATGGCCCTGCGACTCAGGCAGCGCATTAAACCACTCCATAAGCTCCCGGCGAATATCCGCCGGGAGTGCCGCTTCATGTAACCCTTCGATGGCGCCTTCAAGCGCGAACAATACCCGGATACTCAGCGCTTTATTCTTAGAGCGCATTTTCAGCCAGCTCGTCTTCGCCCCCAACTGTCGTAGCGTCTCTTCATTGGTAATGCCCGCCTCCATAAGCAGGACCTCAATCTGAAAGGTCAGGTTCGGCAGATCCTTAAGCCGATTACGCTGATGGCGCTGGTAGCGCTCTTTCCTGGCGGCATCGAGCGCAAACGAGGAGAGCTGAAGCAGCTTTTCCCTGTTTTGCCACAGACCTTCATCCACACGGTAGTAATTAAGCAGCACTGGCCGTCCTCGTTTCATCAGTGTCAGAAAAGAGGAGGCGTTTTTTACACAGTATTTTGCACTTTGCTCACAGGCGCGAAGGTACAGCTCGCCGTCAGACACCATCGCGAACACCGCTTCATCCACGGCCAGGGTATAACCGCCAAACAGGGCGCGATGATGAATTTCGCCCAGCGGAGAGAGGTATTCTTGAGATTGATAAATCCGATCATAAGATATCTTTTTCATGATAATTCCATTAAAAATCATACAGTAAACACGATATTTCTTACTAACGGATCCGTTAGCAGGAAAATAGGCAACTTATTGCCGTTGGGCAAGATGATTTTTTCAGGTTCACCAGGAATGGATGAAATTTGCGAGTCGCTTTCCGAAAATGAGGTTGATCTTTATGCACACAGGGGTTACTGTATATCCATACAGTAACTACAGGGCTGGAATGAATATGTACACTTCAGGCTATGCAAATCACTTAACACCTTCCACTTCTGCCGCAGGCAATGCTGCGCAGAATTCTATCGGGCGTGTATCGACAGGGCTTATCAGTGAAGTGGTTTACCGTGAAGACCAGCCGCTGTTAACACAACTCTTACTCCTGCCGCTTTTGCAGCAGCTCGGGCAACAGTCTCGCTGGCAGCTCTGGCTGACGCCACAGCAAAAATTAAGTCGTGAATGGGTTCAGTCGGCTGGCCTGCCGTTAGCGAAGGTGATGCAGATTAATCAACTCTCCCCTTGCGATACGGTCGAGTCGATGGTCCGGGCATTACGTACCGGGAACTATAGCGTCGTGATTGGGTGGTTGCCTGAGGATCTGTCGCAAGAGGAACATTTGCGTCTGTCTGAAGCGGCTGAAGAAGGTAATGCGATGGGTTTCATCATGCGGCCGGTTCGTGGAGATTCCTATCGCAGAGGACAACATCCCGGGCTAAAAATTCACTCAAATGTGTACCATTGAGTCATTTTAAGAGTTTTCCTGGAATTTTTTTCGACCACGGTATGCAAAAAAAGTTCAACGCGTCAAAACTGCGGCAAGGCTTGTCTGACGCGGTTCTCGTTAATTTTACTGCACAAAATTCGTTCAAAAATTGTTAAATATTAGGTATACGGAACTTTTTTTTTCATATGCCTGACGGACTTCACACTTGTAAGTTTTCAGCTACGTTGTAGACTTTACATCGCCAGGGGTGCTCGGCCTAAGCCGAAGATATCGGTAGGTTTATATTTGACCACGCCCCCCGGTGAAGGATTTAACCGTGATTCCTCCGATGGAGATATTCATGGCAAATTTTGGATGATAACGAGGCGCAAAAAATGAAAAAGACAGCTATCGCGATTGCAGTGGCACTGGCTGGCTTCGCTACCGTAGCGCAGGCCGCTCCGAAAGATAATACCTGGTATGCAGGTGGTAAACTGGGCTGGTCTCAGTTCCATGACACCGGTTGGTACAACAGCAGCCTGAACAACGATGGCCCTACTCACGAGAGCCAGCTGGGTGCAGGTGCGTTCGGTGGCTATCAGGTTAACCCGTATGTTGGCTTTGAAATGGGCTACGACTGGTTAGGTCGTATGCCTTACAAAGGCGACAACGTAAATGGCGCTTTCAAAGCTCAAGGCGTACAGCTGACCGCTAAACTGGGTTACCCAGTGACTGACGATCTGGACGTGTACACCCGTCTGGGCGGCATGGTATGGCGTGCAGACTCCAGCAACAGCATCGCTGGTGACGACCACGACACTGGTGTTTCCCCAGTATTCGCTGGTGGCGTTGAGTGGGCAATGACCCGTGACATCGCTACCCGTCTGGAATACCAGTGGGTTAACAACATCGGTGACGGTGCTACCGTTGGCGTTCGTCCAGACAACGGCATGCTGAGCGTTGGTGTTTCTTACCGTTTCGGTCAGCAGGAAGATGCGCCAGTCGTAGCTCCAGCTCCGGCTCCAGCTCCAGAAGTACAGACCAAGCACTTCACTCTGAAGTCTGACGTTCTGTTCAACTTCAACAAAGCTACCCTGAAACCAGAAGGTCAGCAGGCACTGGATCAGCTGTACACCCAGCTGAGCAACCTGGATCCTAAAGACGGTTCTGTAGTGGTTCTGGGCTTCACCGACCGTATCGGTTCTGACGCTTACAACCAGGGTCTGTCTGAGAAACGTGCTCAGTCTGTAGTTGATTACCTGGTATCTAAAGGTATCCCAGCTAACAAGATCTCCCCACGTGGTATGGGCGAATCTAACCCAGTTACCGGTTCTACCTGTGACAACGTGAAACCACGCGCTGCACTGATCGACTGCCTGGCACCAGATCGTCGCGTAGAGATCGAAGTTAAAGGTATCAAAGACGTTGTAACTCAGCCTGCGGCATAAGTTATCGTCTTATAAAAAAACCCCGCGATGCGGGGTTTTTTATTATCTGAAGAAAAGTAAAAAGCTTATTTTTTACCTAACAGTGCCTGTAGATCGTTCTTCAGCGTCGACATCTGGCTGGCATACTTCTCTTTGTGCTCGGCATCTTCAATCAGCTGCACCACCGTTTCCGACAGGGTTTTTCCGCGCCGCTGCGCAAGCCCGGCCAGACGCTGCCAGACCATGAACTCCAGGTCGATCGATTTCTTACGGGTGTGCTGATGCTCGGCATTGAAATGCCGTTTACGACGAGCACGGATAGTTTGCTTCATCCGGTTTAACAAGGCCGGATTAATGTGTTTCTCAATCCAGCCGTTGACCTGTACCGGTTCGTTTTCGAGGGTCAGCAACATATCCACAGCTTCTTGTGCCGCGCTGGCTTCGATGTAGCAGGTGATCAGCTCCCCTTCACGGTGCTTTTTGACCAGGTACTTCCATTTCCAGCCGCTTTCGAGGTTTTCCAGTTGTTGATATTTCATTGCGATCTCAGTGTTACCGTGTAACTCTGTTCAGAATATCAGTTTTTTGGCAATCTGCTGAAAAGAAATCATATCCTGTGAAACGCCGCAGGCGATCCGCATGACGAAAACCCGAATCCTGATTGGGCAGAGTGCGCCGCTTACGGTATACTCCACGGTTTTACTTCTGACTAAAAAACATCAACTTTGACCATTACGAAACTTGCATGGCGTGACCTGGTTCCGGATACCGAGAGCTATCAGGAGCTGTTTGCACAGCCAGACCTCACAAAAGAACACGAATTCATACTTAGCGATACACAACCGCGTTTGCATTACGCGCTGGAGCAGATGTCATCCCCATGGGCTACATCTCCTTTTATGCTGCTCAAAGCCCCGGAAGAAGCCGAGTATCTGACGCTTCTCGGTGATGCCATGCGCCAGTTGCATCCAAAAACGAATGCCGTTTTTGGTGGTCAGTACCATATTGCCGGACGTGACGTGACCTTCGAACCTGCCACGCAGGCAGACGGACAATTCGCTGCAAAAGGCGAAGTGATCACCGCCAACTGGGTGGAAGCAGAACAGCTGTTCGGCTGCCTTCGTCAGTTCAATGGCGATGTGTCACTGCAACCCGGTCTGGTACACCGCGCGAACGGTGGTGTGTTGCTCATCTCCCTTCGCACCCTGCTCGCACAGCCTCTGCTGTGGATGCGCCTGAAAACGGTGGTGATGCAGCAACGTTTTGACTGGATAGGCTACGACGATTCACGTCCGCTGCCTGTTTCCATTCCGTCTATGCCGCTGTCGCTGACCGTCGTGCTGACGGGTGACCGTGAATCTCTGGCTGATTTCCAGGAAATGGAGCCAGAACTCGCGGAGCAGGCGGTTTACAGTGAATTTGAAGACAATATTCAGATCGCCGATGCCGATGACATGGCGCAGTGGTGTCAGTGGGTTATGGCCGTGGCGGAACGTTTCGCGCTGCCCTCGCCTGCCGAGGATGCGTGGCCGGGCTTAATCCGCGAGGCCGTACGCTACACTGGCGATCAGGAAACCCTGCCGCTCTGCCCGCTCTGGATCGGTAAACAGCTGCGTGAAGTGGGCGTTATCAGCGGCAACGGTCCGTTTACTGGTGAGCAGCTTAGCCAGATGCTGGCCCAGCGTGAATGGCGTGAAGGTTATCTTGCTGACCGTATGCAGGATGAAATTCTGCTGGAACAGATTCTGGTGGAGACCGAAGGCGAACGTATCGGGCAAATCAACGCCTTGTCCGTCATCGAGTTCCCCGGACACCCGCGCGCCTTTGGCGAGCCTTCCCGTATCAGCTGTGTCGTGCACATTGGTGACGGCGAATTTACCGATATCGAACGCAAGGCCGAACTGGGCGGAAACATTCATGCCAAAGGCATGATGATCATGCAGGCATTCCTGATGTCTGAACTTCAGCTGGAGCAGCAGATCCCCTTCTCTGCCTCGTTGACCTTTGAGCAGTCCTACAGTGAAGTCGACGGCGACAGCGCCTCGATGGCAGAGCTGTGCGCCGTGATCAGCGCGCTTGCAGACGTACCGATTAATCAGAATATTGCGATTACCGGTTCCGTAGATCAGTTTGGTCGTGCTCAACCGGTGGGTGGACTGAATGAGAAAATCGAAGGCTTCTTTGCTATCTGCCAGCAGCGCGGTTTAAACGGCAAACAGGGCGTGATTATTCCGGCGCCTAACGCTCGCCATTTGAGCCTGAGCCAGGCGATTCTGGATGCGGTAGAGCAGGAACAATTCGCCGTCTGGGCCATCGAAGGGGTTGAGGATGCTCTACCCTTACTGACAAACCTGGTCTGGGACGGCGAAGGCCAGACAACCCTGATGCAGACCATTCAGGAACGTATAGCTCAGGCGACACAGCAGGATGCTCGTCATCGTTATCCGTGGCCGTTACGCTGGTTAAGTTGGTTTAGTGCTAACTGATCGGACTTGTTCAGCGTACACGTGTTAGCTATCCTGCGTCCTTCACTAAAATAAGGCTTACTGAGAACATGGTAGATAAACGCGAATCCTATACTAAAGAAGACCTTCTTGCCTCTGGTCGCGGTGAACTGTTTGGTGCGAAAGGCCCGCAGTTACCGGCCCCAAATATGCTGATGATGGACCGTGTCGTGAAAATGACCGAAACCGGCGGCAACTTTGATAAGGGTTACGTAGAAGCAGAACTCGATATCAACTCGGACCTGTGGTTCTTCGGTTGCCACTTTATTGGCGATCCGGTAATGCCTGGCTGCCTGGGCCTCGATGCCATGTGGCAGCTGGTTGGCTTCTATCTGGGCTGGCTTGGCGGTGAAGGTAAAGGCCGTGCGCTGGGCGTAGGCGAAGTGAAATTCACCGGTCAGGTTCTGCCTACCGCGAAGAAAGTCACCTACCGTATCCATTTCAAACGCATCGTTAACCGCCGCCTGATTATGGGCCTGGCGGACGGTGAAGTGCTGGTAGATGGTCGTCTTATCTATACTGCGAACGACCTGAAAGTGGGTCTGTTCCAGGATACCTCCGCTTTCTGATAACGGCATTTAGCCCCTTCCAGAAAGGCGAAACCTCCGCATTGCGGAGGTTTCTTTTTAAAGAGACGGTATCAAGCAAGTACTGCCCTGTCTCCGATGGCTTCTCGCCAGCCCCCTAGCCATTGGGACCTTTGATTCAGGGCCTGATAGGGACACATTTCTTTTGAACGTCCGGCGATGCCAGCCTGATAACCACGTTGATGAGCCCTTTCCAGGCGATCTCGTTTCTGTCTCTTCATGCCTCGTTTCCCTCATTCTTTTGTCTGGTGGAAAGAAAACAGTGATTGCAATATGTGCAAGCACAGTTAACGAATACCCCGAATCGGCGTCAGCGTCAACGTTCAAAATTCATACGGGTGTCATATTTGTGAGCTACATGGAAGATCGTTTGTACAAAAAATGTGACGCGGGACAAGTAACAAACTGAACATAAAACGAAAAAAAAGCCGCAATCAGCAAGAAGCTGAGTGCGGCTTTCGTCGATGAATTTTACTTATGGCAGCCGGGAAATCTCTCTTGCGATAGCAGCCGACTCCTGTGCCCACCCCTGCGCAAGCACTTTCACCATTTCGTCATAGCCATCTTTCTGCTGCTTCAGTTCCAGATGGAAAGGACGCTTAATCAGCTGGCCCTGATGATTCAAGAGCCACTCCCCGCTGATAACAACCGCACCATCATAGCGGCCATGGAATCCCGTCACGTTAACATTTAGAGTGTCCTGATCGCTTCCCAGAGGCTGCGAGGCGACTACCCAACCAGGAAGCTGGCTGCTCAGATTCGCCACCAGCGTATTGCGTAGCTGCTGATCCAGAGGGCTGGCCCACAGGTTATTGTTGGCGATAACGTACTGCACATCGCTGGTCTGGTAGACCACCCCGTTGCCCGCAAGATAATCTGGCACGGCAACCTGTTCAACCCACAGCAGACGGCTGCCCTGCGAGGTGCTACTCTGCGCACCGGATTGCGCGCTTAACGGCAGCTGGTAGTAGCTTTTGTTATCGCTTCCAGAGCTACAGGCCGTTAATACCAGTGCGCCTGCGATGATTAGCCATTTTTTCATTGTTTCGCCCTCTTAGGCTCAGGATCCTTTTTGTCTTTCGCTTCAAACACCAGCGCGTTGCTCTTTTCATTGAGCGTTTTCAGAACGGGCTGTAGCTCGCGTAAAACCTGATCAAGACGTTGCATATCCGCCACCATCTTGTTGTAAGCCGCTGAGCCCGGCTGGAAGCCCTGCATACTGCGATTCAGTTCGCGCAACGTTTTCTGCATATCCTGCGGCAGTTGCTGCATGGACTGGTTGGCGGTGATCTTGTTGATATTATCCAGCGTGGTTTGCAGACGTTGCATCGTCGCCTGGCTCTGATGCAGTGATCCCGTCGCGGCCTCAAGCATTGGATTCAGCGGCAGATTGTTGATCTTATCCAGTGTTTCCATCAGGCGCTGTTGGATCTGCGCCAGGCCACTGCTGACCGTAGGAATGATTTTGTAGCCGCCAAATTCACGGATCCCCGTCATTGGTGGCGCTTTTGGATAGAAGTCCATATCGACATATAACGCCCCTGTGACCAGGTTGCCAGTTTTCAGCGAGCCACGCAGACCGCGATTCATCAGATCGCTGATATGCTCCCCAATATCCTGGTCCTCGCCTATCTGGTTAATCAAACGCTCAGGCTCAATGCGGATCAGCACCGGAATACGATAATCATCATCAAGCATCTGCTTGAGTCCCGGAACAAAGTAAGGCACTTGTCCCACGGTCCCCAGACGGATACCGCGGAACTCAACTGGCGCCCCAGGCTGCAAGCCGCGTACAGAGTCCTTAAAGAACATCAGGTAGTCGATGTGATCGGTATAGAGCGCATCCTGAATGCTTTTTTGATCGTCAAACAGCCTGAAGGCGGTTTTCTCCGCCACCGGTTGTCCCAGATCTATACCTTCCGGCACATCAAAACTGACGCCCCCACCAAACAGCGTGGTGAGTGAACCCATCTCAACGCGCATCCCCGCAGAGGTCAGATCCACCGCGATCCCGCTGTCTTTCCAGAAGCGAACGTTGCTGGTCACCAGGCGATCATTAGGCGCATTGATAAAAAGCTGATAGCTGATGGTCCGTTTTTGCGGATCGAAGGTGCTTGTTTCAACCGAACCGACGCGATATCCACGGAACAGTACCGGATCGCCCGGCGAGAGCTGGCCCGCTTTTTTGCTGTCCAGAATAACGCGGATCCCTTTTGCATCCGGTGGCGCAAGCGGCGGTGAATCCAGCAGCTGATAGTTTGCTGGCTGGGCGCCTTTGTTGCCGGGCTGGAGTTCGATGTAGGCCCCTGACAATAGCGTTCCTAAGCCGCTGATCCCTTCTCTCCCGACCTGCGGTTTCACTACCCAAAAAACAGAATCTTCATGGAGCAGTTTTTCCATGCCGGCATTCAGGCGGGCCTTGATTTCAACATGGGTTAAATCATCCGTCAGGGTCGCGCTTTCCACGACACCCACATCCACGCTGCGGCTCTTGATGGTGGTTTTTCCGCCCTCAATCCCCTCTGCATTGGTGGTAATTAGCGTGACTTCCGGTCCCTGATGGCTGTAATGATAAAACAGGATCCATGCACCGATCAGCGCGGTCACGATAGGGAAAATCCACACCGGCGACCAGTTTCTGACCTTCTGCACTTTAGCCTCTCCACTCTTATTTTCCATGCTCTTACTCTTCCTCATGGCTTGAATCGGGCTCACGATCCCACGATAAACGAGGGTCGAAGGTCATGGCCGCAAACATGGTCATAATGACGACCAACGCAAACATCAGCGCTCCCATAGCGGGATAAATACTCATCAGCCCCCCCATACGCACCAGCGCTGAGAGAACCGCAATCACGAACACGTCAATCATCGACCAGCGGCCAACAAATTCCACGACCTCATAAATCAGATGCATACGCTCGCTGTCTCGCTTACCGTGCCCTTTTGCATCCCAGCAAAGCCAGGCAATGGCAATCATCTTTAAGGTCGGAACCATAATACTGGCGAGGAATATGACGCCTGCAACAGGGTATGACCCCTCGCTCCACAGCAAAATCACCCCGGCCAGTATGGTCGAGGGCATTCTGTCGCCGAGCAGATCGGTGATCATGATCGGCAAGATATTGGCGGGCAGATAGAGCATGACAGAGGTCACCAGCAGCGCCATGGTCCATTGCAGGCTATTTTTACGCCGAACGTGACCTTTTGTTTCACAGCGCGGACACACCTCGACATCCGCAGGCAGCACGGCGGTGCAGCACGAGCAGGAGCGAAGCCCCTGACGGATACCCGGTACGCCCACCTTTACCGTCTGCGAGAGCGTCGGCGCCGGGGCAATATCGTCCCAGGCCCAGCGTCGGTCCACGCACTGGAACGCGCGCAGTTGTAGCACGCAGTACAGACACCACGGAATAAAGCTGCTGCCAATCCCCACATCGCCGTAGGCCATCAGCTTCACGAAACTGACCAGGATACCCGCGAGAAAAATTTCCGCCATCCCCCAGCTTTTCAACTGGAACAGGATCCGCGCGAGTTTGATTTTAAGGACAGTGGGCATCCTGACGCGGTTGACCAGCAGCAGAATGACGACCAGGCAAAAAGCCGGGACGATCTGCACGAAAAGAAGAAAGAAGGTGCCAAGGCTGGCGTAATCTTCCGAGAACATCACGCCTGGTATTTCCAGTAAATCCACCTGGCTGGTCATCCCGCCCACTTTCATATAGATGAAAGGGAAGAGATTGGAGAGCAGTAACATGAATAAGGCTGCCAGCGCATAAGCCGTAGGACGCTGCCTTGGCGCGTCCCACTCGGTCGTCAGCGTAGCGCCGCAGCGCGGGCAGGCAGCCTTATGTCCGTGACCAAGCTCTGGCAACGCCACGAGCATATCGCATTGCGAGCATAATATATGCCGATCGGCATGGTGCTGGTCACACATAGATTATCCCTGTTTATGCGCCGTTTTTCAGAGACTCAAGGTACTCCCAGCGCTCAAATGCCTCTTCCAGCGTCTGTTCAGCCTGGGAGAGTTCAGCCAATACTTTCTGAGTATAGTCGTGAGGCTGCGTAAAGAATGACGCATCAGCGACCTGGATTTGCAGTGCTTCCAGTGCAGCTTCCAGCTCTTCCAGACGCTGCGGCAGCCCTTCCAGCTCGCGCTGCAAGTTATAACTCATTTTAGCAGGAGACTTTTTGACAGTTTCTGCCTTTGCAACAACAGGTTCAGCGACATTTTTGGTCTTCGCCTGTTTTTGCGCCAGCGACTGCGATTGCTGTCCACGCGCGTCATGATAGCCGCCCACATATTGCCCGATGCGCCCTTTGCCTTCGAAGATCCAGCACTCGGTCACGGTGTTATCGACAAACTGACGATCGTGGCTGACCAGCATTACGGTTCCCTGATAACCATCAATCAACTCTTCCAGCAGTTCCAGCGTTTCGACATCCAGATCGTTAGTCGGTTCATCGAGAATCAATAAGTTACTGGGTTTCAGGAACAGACGCGCCAGCAAAAGACGGTTACGTTCTCCCCCGGACAGCGCGCGCACCGGCGTCATAGCGCGTTTCGGGTGGAACAGGAAGTCCTGAAGGTAGCCCAGCACGTGACGCGGCTTGCCATTAACCATGACCTCCTGTTTACCCTCGGCGAGGTTATCCATCACCGTACGGTCTGGATCCAGCTCGGCGCGGTGCTGGTCGAAGTACGCCACTTCCAGTTTGGTACCGCAGTGGATACGACCGCTGTCGGCCTGGAGCTGACCGAGCATCAGTTTCAGCAGTGTGGTTTTACCGCACCCGTTCGGGCCGATCAGCGCAATTTTGTCGCCGCGCTGAACCTGAGCGGAGAAATCGCTCACCAGCACTTTGCCGTCAACCGAATAATTCACGTTCTCCATTTCGAAGACAATCTTGCCCGAGCGGGACGCCTCTTCCACCTGCATTTTGGCGCTACCCATGACTTCGCGGCGTTCGTTACGTTCGCGGCGCATCGCCTTCAGGGCGCGAACGCGGCCTTCGTTACGGGTACGACGCGCTTTAATGCCCTGACGGATCCATACCTCTTCCTGGGCCAGCTTGCGGTCGAACTCGGCGTTTTGCAGCTCTTCCACGCGCAGGTTTTCTTCTTTCTCCAGCAGATAGGTATCGTAATCGCCCGGATAGGTCACCAGCTTGCCGCGATCGAGATCGACAATGCGCGTGGCCATGTTGCGGATGAACGAACGGTCGTGGGAGATGAAGATAATGGTACCGTTAAAGGTTTTCAGGAACCCTTCCAGCCAGTCAATCGCTTCGATATCCAGGTGGTTCGTCGGTTCGTCCAGCAGCAGCACCTTAGGCCCGCTCACCAGGGCACGACCCAGCGCCGCTTTACGCAGCCAGCCGCCGGAGAGCGCCGACAGCTCCATATCCGCTTCCAGGCCAAGCTGGGCCAGCACTTCGTTAATGCGGTTTTCCAGCTGCCACAGACCGTGGTGATCGAGCATCTCCTGCACTTTTGCCAGCTCGTTGAGATTCTTCTCGCTCGGGTCCGTCATCACCAGATGCGAAATCTCGTGGTAACGCTTGAGGTATTCCGCCTGCTCTGAAATCCCTTCGGCCACAAAATCGTACACGCTGCCGGTGACGTTACGCGGCGGATCCTGTTGCAGACGAGAGACGATCAGATCCTGCTCGTAAACAATACGGCCGTCATCCAGCCCCTGCTCACGGTTGAGGATTTTCATCAGCGTCGATTTACCTGCGCCGTTACGGCCCACCAGACAGACGCGCTCGTTATCTTCGATATGCAGCTCTGCATTATCGAGAAGCGGTGAGTCGCTGAAAGAGAGCCACGCGCCGTGCATACTAATTAAAGACATTTATTTTTCCTTTCAGACCGCGGAGATCAGCCAGCAGTTGTGGATTTGACGGTTACGGGCAAAGTCCTGAGACAGCGTTTTTTGGCTGATTTCTTGTGCTTTCAGTCCCAGTTCGGCCAGGCCGTCGTGATCCATGCGGAATCCGCGCTTGTTATTCGAGAACATAATGGTGCCGCCTTTACGCAGCAGACGCTTCAGGTCAGTCATCAGGCGCAGGTGATCGCGTTGAACATCAAAGCTATCCTCCATACGCTTGGAGTTAGAGAAGGTCGGCGGATCGATAAAGATCAGGTCAAACTGCTCGTCGGTATCGCGCAGCCAGCCCAGCACGTCGGCCTGTAACAGGCGATGCTGACGGCCGGTTAAGCCGTTAAGACGCAGGTTGCGCTCTGCCCACTCCAGATAAGTCCGGGACATATCTACCGTGGTGGTGCTACGCGCGCCGCCAAGCCCCGCATGAACGCTGGCGCTGCCGGTATAGGAGAACAGGTTCAGGAAGTCTTTCCCCTTGCTCATCTGGCCCAGCATGCGGCGGGCGATACGGTGATCGAGGAACAGGCCGGTATCAAGGTAGTCGGTCAGGTTAACCCACAGGCGCGCGTTATATTCGCCCACTTCGATGAAGTCACCCTTCTCGCCCATCTTCTGATACTGATTTTTACCTTTCTGACGCTCACGGGTTTTCAGCACCAGCTTGTTTGGCGAAATGCCAAGTACGGCGATGGTGGCCGCAATCACATCCAGCATACGCTGACGCGCTTTTTGCGCATCGATAGTTTTCGGCGGGGCGTATTCCTGAACCACCACCCAGTCCGCATAGCGGTCAACCGCCACGTTGTACTCGGGCAGGTCAGCGTCGTACAGGCGATAACATTCGATGCCTTCTTGCTTCGCCCACTTCTCAAATTTCTTCAGGTTTTTGCGCAGGCGGTTGGCGTAATCTTCCGCCACGCCTGACGGTTTGCTATCCGCCGCTACCTCTGCCAGATGGTAGTTTTTCTGCACGCAGTCCAGCGGGCCGTTTTTCGCTTTGAACTGGCGATCGGCACGCAATTGCAGGCAGCTCAGCAGCTCCGGCGAGGCGCTAAACAGGGAGAGGTTCCAGCCGCCGAAATGCGCTTTCATGTTGCGGCCCAGCAGGCTGTGCAGTGCAATCAGCGCCGGCTCGCTGTCCAGACGCTCACCATACGGCGGGTTGCTGATCACCGTACCGTACGGGCCTTTTGGCAGAGGATTGGTCAGGTTCGCCACGTCCTTCACCTCGAAGGTCACCAGCTCGCCGATACCGGCACGACGGGCGTTGCTGCGCGCGCGTTCAATCACCCGTGCGTCGCTGTCCGAACCGTAAAAGTGAGAGGTGTACTCCGCCAGCCCTTTACGGGCGCGGGTCTGCGCATCGTCTTTGACCTCTTTCCAGATGGCTTCATCGTGCTGCGCCCAGCCTTTGAAGCCCCAGTGGCCGCGGTGCAGCCCTGGCGCACGGTCGGTGGCCAGCATCGCGGCTTCAATCAGCAGCGTACCGGAACCGCACATCGGATCGAGCAGCGGCGTACCTGGCTGCCATCCGGAGCGCATCACGATAGCGGCAGCCAGCGTTTCTTTGATCGGCGCCATCCCGGTGCGATCGCGATAGCCGCGCAGATGCAGGCCTGCGCCACTCAGATCCAGGGAAATACTGGCCGTATCGCCGTTCAGCCAGACGTTGATACGCAGATCCGGGTTTTCACGGTCAACGTTCGGACGTTCTTTATTGCGACGCGTGAAGCAGTCCACAATGGCATCCTTAACGCGCAGGGCACCGTACTGGCTGTTGCGGATCTCATCGTTGACGCCGTTGAAATGCACCGCAAAGGTAGCGTCCGGGGTGAAGATCTCTGTCCAGTCGATCATCTGTACACCGGTGTAGAGATCAAGATCGCTGTAGACCTTGCACTCTTTCATCGGCAGCATGATGCGCGACGCCAGACGGCTCCACATCAGGCTCTGGTAAATAAGCCGCGTGTCGCCCTCAAAATGGACACCACCCTGAACCACCCGGCACTCTTTCGCGCCCAGGGCTTCCAGTTCAGTTTTTAACAGCTCTTCCAGCCCACGGGCCGTACTGGCAAACAGAGAATTCATATCGTCACTTTTACTCATAGAAAATTGTCGCGCATTATAGCTAATATGGCGTGTATGTCATAAAGTTGAAGGCTTATTTTCTTTAGCGGGAGTGTGCAGTGGCGACGTTATCCAGGCTTTTTATTCATCCGGTGAAATCCATGCGCGGCATCGGCGTCTCTCACGCGCTGGCCGATATGAGCGGATTCGCCTTCGATCGTATTTTTATGGTCACCGAGCCTGACGGTACGTTTATCACCGCACGTCAGTTCCCGCAGATGGTTCGCTTTACCCCTTCCCCGCTTCATGACGGGCTGCATTTGACCGCGCCGGACGGTTCAAGCGTCGTGATCCGCTTTGCTGATTTTGCGCCGCTTGATGCGCCAACGGAAGTGTGGGGCAATCATTTTACCGCGCGTATCGCGCCGGATAACATTAACCAGTGGCTGAGCGGCTTTTTCTCCCGTGACGTTCAGCTGCGCTGGGTTGGGCCTGCGCTGACCCGTCGCGTGAAGCGCCACGATGCGGTTCCTCTCTCCTTCGCGGATGGTTTTCCCTTCCTGCTGACCAGCGAGGCCTCGCTGCGTGATTTACAAAATCGTTGCAAAGCCAGCGTGCAGATGGAGCAGTTTCGCCCGAATCTGGTGGTGACCGGAGCGAATGCCTGGGATGAAGATACCTGGAAAGTGATCCGCATCGGCAGCGTTATTTTTGATGTCGTGAAGCCGTGCAGCCGCTGTATTTTTACCACCGTCAGCCCGGAGAAAGGCCAGAAACACCCTTCCGGCGAACCGCTGAAAACCTTGCAGTCATTTCGTACCGCGCAGGATAACGGTGATGTCGACTTCGGCCAGAACCTGATCCCCCGCTCCAGCGGCGTGATCCGCGTGGGCGACGAGGTCGAAATTCTCACCCGCGGGCCTGCCAGGGTGTACGGCGCAGGTCAGGAAGAAGAGATGGTTGACGTTGTCACCAACGTCGCTTCCGCGGTGGATATTCACTGGGAAGGCAAAGTTATCCGTGGTAACAATCAGCAGGTGCTACTGGAACAGCTGGAACAGGCAGGTATCCGCGTACCGTATTCCTGTCGCGCGGGGGTTTGCGGATGCTGTCGCATTAAACTGGTCGATGGTGAAGTAAGTGCCCTGAAGAAATCTGCGATTGGCAGTGACGGCACGATCCTGTGCTGTAGCTGTGTCCCGAAAACATCCGTACAGCTGGAAGCTTAAACTGCCTGTTCAAGGCTGAAGGAATCAACGCGCAGCTGTGGCTTCAGCCTGTCATTCATCACTTTGATGGCATCACCTAACTGCATAACTCGCCCGGCAATGGTCACGCCGGGTTGGGCCAGCAAACAGAGCGCAGCGTTTTCACCGGGTTCAACCACCAGCAAATTCACCTCTTCTTCGGTATCGCTCAGATTGACGCTCGCCGCATCGCCGATAGCCGGGGTCCAGCACATGCCGTGGGCGAGAAAATGCCAGCTTTTCGGCATTTGCGGTTTCAGGAAACGGATCGCCACCAGCGCATTTAGTACCAGTTCAGCGCGCTGTTCTTTGGAGAGATCGAACTCGCGGCATTTTTCTTCAAAAGAGAAATAGAGTGCAGCGTCGTCAACGCAAAAGCCTGAGGGAGCAAACGCGTCTGGCGTTAACATTCGGCGCGCAAAACGAGAGCGAAACAACATGCCATTGGCTAAGTCGAGCATCATACGGTCATGCTCGTCACAAAAATACCAGCGCCAGTTATCGTCAGGTTTAATTCGCATGTTTCTCTCCCGTCCCCTAAACGTCCTGTACTAAAAATGTCCTGTTTGCCGCTTCGCTTATAACACTAGTAATAAAAGACTATAATGTTTAAATAAGCAACAATGACGGAATATAAAACAACCAGGGCTGGAAATAAAGCCCTGGTTGTCTGATTAAGAGAAAAGATTAGATATGCGTGACGATTTCTTTAATCAGCGGCGGCCCTTTAAAAATAAAGCCGGAATAAATTTGCACCAGCGATGCACCTGCCGCCATCTTCTCACGTGCAGCGATGACAGAGTCAATGCCACCCACGCCAATAATCGGCAGCTGACCTTTTAATTCTGCGGAGAGTGCGCGAATAATTTCGGTGCTTTTTAATTGTACCGGACGGCCACTTAATCCACCCGCTTCGTCACAGTTTTTCATTCCCTGAACGAGAGAGCGATCGAGTGTTGTATTGGTTGCAATCACACCATCAATATTATGGCGAACTAAACTGTCGGCAACCTGGATCAATTCTTCTGCCGAAAGATCCGGGGCGATCTTAACCGCGACCGGAACATATTTATGGTGGATCGCCTGTAGCGCCGTTTGTTTATTTTTAATGGCGCTAAGAAGATCGTCGAGCGCTTCGCCATATTGTAATGAACGCAGCCCTGGGGTGTTAGGCGAAGATATATTCACCGCAATATAACCGGCATAGGCATAGACTTTTTCCATACAAATCAGATAGTCATCTTTACCCTGCTCGACCGGCGTGTCTTTATTTTTGCCAATATTAATACCCAGCACGCCATCAAAATGGGCTTTCTTAACGTTCTCAACCAGATGATCGACGCCAAGGTTATTAAAGCCCATGCGGTTGATCAGCCCCTCGGCTTCAACCAGGCGAAACAGACGTGGCTTGTCATTTCCCGGCTGCGGACGCGGCGTCACCGTCCCGATTTCGATCGAGCCAAAGCCCATCGCACCGAGTGCATCAATGCATTCGCCATTTTTGTCCAGACCGGCCGCCAGGCCCAGTGGATTTTTGAAAGTCAGGCCCATGCACTGAACTGGTTTTTCCGGCACGTTTTGACGCACCAGCGCGGCCAGAGGCGTTCCTGTAATACGGCGTAACTGCTGAAATGTAAATTCATGAGCGCGCTCAGGATCGAGCTGGAAAAGGGCTTTACGAACGAAGGGGTAGTACATGAACTCTCCTGGATTCCCGGTGTGCAAACCGGGAGGGGATTATGTGCGATTCCGCCCGGAAAGGGAATTGACCTGTGGCAAAAAAAGCCACGTAAAACGCAATCGTTTACTTATCGGTTCGCTTCTTATGCATTTTTCTGCATTCATCCTGAGGATAAATCATTTAGTGGAATAACCACGCAATGTCACACTCCTGAAAATTGTTATGAATGTTAGATAAAAGCAAACAATTAGTTATAAGGAGCAACCATGCGCGTCATTACCCTGGCCGGAAGCCCCCGCTTCCCCTCTCGCTCCAGCGCACTGCTGGAATACGCTCGCGAAAAGCTTAATGCTCTGGATGTCGAAGTGTGTCACTGGAATTTGCACAATTTCGCGCCTGAAGATCTGCTCTACGCCCGTTTCGACAGCCCGGCGCTGAAAACCCTGATCGAACAACTTAAGAGTGCTGACGGGCTGGTCGTCGCGACACCGATTTATAAAGCCTCTTTTTCCGGCGCACTGAAAACGCTGCTCGATCTGCTGCCCGAACGCGCGCTGGACGGTAAGGTCGTCCTGCCGCTGGCCACAGGCGGTACGGTAGCTCATTTACTGGCGGTGGATTATGCCCTCAAGCCGGTTCTGAACGCGCTGAAAGCGCAGGAGATCCTGCATGGCGTCTTCGCTGACGACTCACAGGTAATCGACTACCAGCATAAACCCCATTTCACGCCGAATCTGCAAACCCGCCTCGACAGTGCGCTCGACACCTTCTGGCACGCCCTAAACCGTCGGGATCGCCACGCGGCAGCATTTCATCAATCACAAGGAGTGGCGCATGTTTAAAACAGTTACCCGTATCGGGCTGGCAGGTCTGCTGGCAGTGGCGTCGCTGGCTCAGGCGGCGGAGAAAGCGCCGGAGAGCCTGCGTATCGGTTATCAGAAAGGCAGCGTCAGCATGGTGTTGGCGAAAAGCCATGCGTTGCTTGAGAAGCGTTTCCCGGAGACCAAATTCTCATGGGTCGAGTTCCCTGCCGGACCACAGATGCTGGAGGCGCTGAACGTCGGGAGTATTGATTTAGGCAGCACCGGCGATATCCCGCCGATCTTTGCGCAGGCTGCCGGGGCGGATCTGGTTTACGTTGGCGTTGAGCCCGCCAAGCCGAAGGCAGAGGTTATTTTGGTGCCCGAAAACAGCGAGATCAAAAGCGTCGCCGGCCTCAAAGGCCATAAGGTTGCTTTCCAGAAAGGTTCAAGCTCGCACAACCTGCTGCTGCGCGCGTTGCAGGAGGCCGGCCTAAAATTCACCGATATCCAGCCCGTTTACCTGACGCCTGCCGATGCGCGCGCGGCGTTTCAGCAAAAAAATGTTGATGCCTGGGCTATCTGGGATCCGTACTACTCCGCCGCACTGTTGCATGGCGGTGTGCGGGTGCTGAAAGACGGCACCACCCTGAAGCAGACCGGTTCGTTCTACCTGGCGGCACGTCCTTACGCTGAGAAAAATGGCGCATTTATTCAGCAGGTGCTGGATACCTTCTCTCAGGCCGATGCGCTGACCCAAAGCCAGCGTCAGCAGAGCATCACGCTGCTGGCAAAAACCATGGGCCTGCCTGAACCGGTGATCGCCACCTATCTTGACCACCGTCCTCCCACCACCATAGCACCGATTGACGCCCACGTTGCCGCTCTCCAGCAGCAAACGGCAGACCTCTTTTATCAAAACCGCCTGGTTCCAAAGCAGGTGAATATTCGCGAACGCATCTGGCAACCCGCTGGCATTGAAGGAAAAAAATCATGAGTCTGAATCTTTTCTGGTTTTTACCCACCCACGGTGATGGACACTATCTTGGCACAGAAGAAGGCGCCCGCCCGGTCGATCACGGCTATCTACAGCAGATCGCCCAGGCGGCAGACCGCATCGGTTTTACCGGGGTACTGATCCCGACGGGCCGCTCGTGTGAGGATGCGTGGCTGGTTGCCGCGTCAATGATCCCCGTCACCCAGCGCCTGAAATTCCTGGTAGCCTTGCGCCCGAGCGTGGTGTCGCCAACCGTCGCGGCGCGTCAGGCGGCAACGCTGGACAGGCTTTCCAACGGCCGTGCGCTGTTCAACCTGGTGACGGGCAGCGATCCGCAGGAGCTGGCGGGCGATGGCGTCTTTCTCGATCATACCGAGCGCTATGAAGCCTCCGCAGAGTTCACCCGCGTCTGGCGACGTCTGCTGGAAGGGGAAACCGTCACCTTCGAAGGGAAACATATCCACGTTCGCGATGCGCAGCTCTACTTCCCGCCGGTACAGCAGCCGCGCCCTCCCCTCTATTTCGGCGGATCGTCGGACGTGGCGCAGGAGCTGGCGGCTGAGCAGGTCGATCTCTATCTGACCTGGGGCGAGCCACCGGAGCTGGTGAAAGAGAAAATTGCTCAGGTACGCGCTAAAGCCGCAGAACATGGCCGTACGGTACGCTTTGGTATTCGCCTGCACGTGATCGTACGTGAAACCAACGACGAGGCCTGGCAAGCCGCCGACCGTCTGATCGCTCATCTGGACGACGACACTATCGCTAAAGCACAGGCGGCGTTTGCCAAAACCGACTCCGTGGGCCAGCATCGGATGGCTTCCCTGCACAACGGCAAGCGTGAAAATCTTGAGATCAGCCCGAACCTGTGGGCCGGGGTAGGTCTGGTGCGCGGCGGTGCCGGCACGGCACTGGTCGGCGACGGTCCAACCGTAGCGGCACGCATTAATGAATACGCGGCGCTGGGGATCGACAGCTTTATCCTGTCTGGCTACCCACATCTGGAGGAGGCGTACAAGGTGGGTGAACTGCTGTTCCCGCATCTGGATGTCGCTATCCCGGAAATTCCGCAGCCACGTCAGCTTCAGTTGCAGGGCGAAGCCGTGGCGAACGCGTTTATCCCGAGAAAAGTCGCGCAAAGCTAAGGAGCCACCATGTCTGCAACCGCACAAAAATGGCTGCTGCGCGCCGCGCCGTGGTTTCTGCCCGTCGGCATTGTCCTCGTCTGGCAACTGGCGTCTTCAACTGGCTGGCTGTCGAGCCGCATTTTGCCCTCTCCGGAGGGCGTTGTGGAAGCGTTCTGGTCGCTAAGCGCCAGCGGTGAGCTGTGGCAACATCTTGCCATCAGCTCCTGGCGCGCGGTAATTGGCTTTTCGATTGGCGGAAGCATCGGCCTGACGCTGGGGCTGATCAGCGGCCTGTCACGCTGGGGTGAGCGGCTACTGGATACCTCCGTTCAGATGCTGCGCAACGTGCCGCATCTGGCGCTTATTCCGCTGGTTATCCTGTGGTTTGGCATTGATGAGAGCGCCAAAATTTTCCTCGTGGCGCTGGGAACGTTATTCCCGATTTATATCAATACCTGGCATGGGATCCGTAATATCGATCGCGGTCTGGTGGAGATGGCCCGCAGCTATGGCCTGTCAGGTTTTGCCCTGTTTACCCATGTGATCCTGCCGGGCGCCCTGCCCTCCATTATGGTTGGGGTGCGTTTTGCGCTCGGCCTGATGTGGCTAACCCTGATCGTGGCGGAAACCATTTCGGCTAACTCCGGCATTGGTTATCTGGCGATGAACGCCCGCGAGTTCCTGCAAACGGACGTGGTGGTGGTTGCCATTATCCTTTATGCCCTGCTCGGCAAACTTGCGGACGTCAGCGCCCAGTGGCTGGAACGTAGCTGGCTGCGCTGGAACCCGGCCTACACCGCTCAGGAGGCGAAAGCATGAATACTGCACGACTGAACCAGGGAACACCGTTACTGCTGAACGGCGTGACCAAACGCTACGGCGACAACACCATTCTGAATGCACTGGATCTGCATATTCCTGCCGGACAGTTTGTGGCCGTTGTCGGCCGCAGCGGTGGCGGCAAGAGTACCCTGCTGCGTCTTTTAGCCGGGCTGGAAGCGCCAAACAGCGGTGACATTCTGGCAGGCACTACGCCGCTGGCCACGATTCAGGATGATACGCGCATGATGTTTCAGGACGCGCGTCTGCTGCCGTGGAAAACGGTGATGGATAACGTCGGGCTGGGCCTGAAGGGCAGCTGGCGGGAGGACGCCCGGCAGGCACTCGCTGCGGTAGGGCTGGAGAATCGCGCGGGAGAGTGGCCTGCGGCCCTGTCGGGTGGACAAAAGCAGCGCGTAGCGCTGGCACGCGCGCTGATTCACCGTCCCGGCCTGTTGCTGCTCGATGAACCGCTCGGCGCGCTTGATGCCCTGACGCGGATCGAGATGCAGGATCTGATTGAAACCCTCTGGCAGACGCACGGCTTTACGGTACTGCTGGTGACGCATGATGTCAGTGAAGCCGTGGCAATGGCAGACAGGGTGCTGTTAATAGAAGAGGGCAAAATTGGTCTGGATCTGACGGTAGATATTCCACGTCCTCGCCGCGTGGGATCGGCCAGACTGGCGGAGCTGGAAGCCGAAGTACTGGATCGGGTGATGAAACGTGGGGAAGCGGAGATTCAGCGGATAAAGGCTAATGCCTGATGCCCTCACCCCGGCCCTCTCCCACAGGGAGAGGGAGAAAACCGATGCCCCGCGACCCCACGTAGGCCCGGTAAGCGTAGCGCCACCGGGCTTTTTTACATCAGGCCAGCGCCTTAGCAATCTTCTCGTACAGATCGCCAGACAGATTTTCCAGCCCTTTCAGCTGCTCAAGCGCGGCGCGCATTTTCGCCTGACGCTGCGCATCGTAACGTTTCAGGCGGATCAGCGGCTCAATCAGACGAGACGCCACCTGCGGGTTACGGCTGTTCAGCTCGGTCAGCATTTCAACCATGAACTGATAACCGCTGCCGTCTTCGGCATGGAACGCGGCCGGGTTGCTGCTGGCGAAGGCACCAATCAGAGAGCGGACGCGGTTCGGGTTGCTCATGGTGAACGAACGGTGCTTCAGCAGGCTGCGTACTTTGCTGAGTACATCGGCTGCCGGGCTGGTGGCCTGAAGGATGAACCACTTGTCCATCACCAGACCATCCTGATGCCACTTGTCGTCGTACTCCTGCATCAGCGCATCGCGGCACGGTAGCTCGGCGGCAACGCTTGCGGCCAGCGCGGCCAGGGCATCCGTCATGTTATCGGCTTCGTGGTACTGCTTGCTGACCAGCGTGTTCGCCAGCTCTGCCTCACCAAACGCCAGATAGCGCAGGCAGGTATTGCGCAGGGAACGTTTACCGATATCCGCATGTTCCACCCGATACGCGTCCAGCTTGTTGGCGTTGTAAATGGCGAGGAACTCATCTGCCAGTTCGGTCGCCAGCGTGCGGGTCAGCGCTTCACGCACGGCGACGATGGCAATCGGGTCGATGATGTCAAACAGCTCGGCGATTTCAGTCGCAGAAGGCAGCGTTAAAATTTCAGCCGCCAGCGCCGGATCAATGTTCTCATCCAGCAGGATGGCACGGAACGCGTCTGCCACATGAACCGGCAGCGTCAGCGGCTGGCCCTGCTGGTAACGGTTGACGTTCAGCTTGATGTAGGTCGCCAGCAGACTTTGTGCGGCATCCCAGCGCGAGAAATCGTTGCGCGCGTGACGCATCAGGAACGTCAGCTGCTGATCGCTCCACTTGTATTCGAGTTTCACCGGCGCGGAGAACTCGCACAGCAGGGCAGGAACGGGCTGGAAATAGACGTTATCGAAGATAAAGGTCTGCTCTGTCTGGGTCACGTTCAGCACGTTATGCACCGGGTGGCCGCCCTTCTGTAACGGGATCACGTTGCCTTCGTTGTCGTATAGCTCAACGCTGAACGGAATGTGCAGCGGATGTTTCTCTTCCTGCTCGGCCGTTGGCGGCGTGCGCTGGCTGATGGTCAGCGTGTACTGCTCGGTTTCCGGGTTGTAGTCGTCTTTGACCGTCACGATCGGCGTACCGGCCTGGCTGTACCAGCGGCGGAAATGAGACAAATCGACGTTAGAGGCGTCCTCCATCGCCTGGACGAAATCGTCGCAGGTGGCCGCACTGCCGTCGTGACGCTCAAAGTAAAGCTGCATCCCTTTCTGGAAATTCTCTTCGCCCAGCAGGGTGTGGATCATACGGATAATTTCAGCGCCTTTTTCATACACCGTCAGGGTGTAGAAGTTATTCATCTCAATGACTTTATCCGGGCGGATCGGGTGCGCCATTGGGCTGGCATCTTCTGCAAATTGCAGACCACGCATGGTGCGCACGTTGTTGATGCGGTTCACCGCCCGCGATCCCAGATCGGAGCTGAACTCCTGATCGCGGAAGACGGTTAAGCCCTCTTTCAGGCTCAGCTGGAACCAGTCGCGACAGGTGACGCGGTTCCCGGTCCAGTTATGGAAATATTCGTGGCCGATAACGCGTTCGATATCGAGGTAATCTTTATCCGTGGCGGTATCGGTACGCGCCAGCACGTATTTAGAGTTAAAGATGTTAAGACCTTTATTCTCCATCGCGCCCATGTTGAAGAAATCGACCGCAACGATCATATAGATGTCGAGGTCATATTCGAGGCCAAAGCGCGTTTCATCCCACTTCATGGAGTTGATGAGGGAGGTCATTGCCCACGGTGCGCGGTCAAGGTTGCCACGGTCCACGAACAGCTCCAGCGCGACTTCACGGCCAGAGCGCGTTTTAAAGGTGTCGCGCAGGACATCGAAATCTCCCGCCACCAGCGCAAACAGATAGCAGGGTTTCGGGAACGGATCCTGCCACTGTACCCAGTGACGGCCATTCTCCAGTTCCCCTTCACCAATCCGGTTGCCGTTGGAAAGCAGGTACGGGTACAGCGTTTTGTCGGCAATAATTTTGGTGGTAAAGCGCGCCAGGACGTCCGGGCGATCCAGATACCAGGTAATGTGGCGGAAACCTTCGGCTTCACACTGGGTACACAGGGCTACGCCTGACTGGTAAAGTCCTTCCAGCGCGGTATTGGCGGCAGGGCTAATTTCATTCACGATGCGCAGGGTAAAGCGTTCCGGCAGGTTGTCGATGACCAGCTGGTTGCCTTCTTCTTTATAGTCTGACCAGGCTTCATCGTTAATATGCAGGGAAACCAGCGTCAGGTCTTCACCATCCAGACGCAGCGGCACGGCTGTCGCGCTCTGGCGCGTCACCTGGCTTACCGCCGTCACCACGGTTTTTGTGGCATCCAGGTCGAAAGTCAGATCGATATCGCTTATCAGGTATTCCGGCGCACGATAGTCGTGGCGGTATTTAGCTTGTGGCTGTTGTGTCATAGAAAACCTTATGCATCGTTTGTCGAGTAACGATTCAATATATTCCTGTTGTGTAAAACGCGCTATGCAGAATGTTCATCTTTTCAGGCACAACGCCCTTTTTAGCTACATTTTTATAACACGGGGCACGAAATGCTCTCGACCATAAAGTGTGCTTATGTTGTGATCGGGGTTCAATAAATCACTAAACAGGGTATACTCCGGAGTTGTTTATTGTACTAAACGCTCCCGTGAGAGGATGCTACAGCGCACCTATGACTCAATTCGCTTCTCCGGTTCTGCATACGTTGCTGGATACCGACGCGTACAAGCTGCATATGCAGCAAGCCGTGTTTCACCACTATCATGATGTCCATGTTGCGGCGGAATTTCGCTGCCGGGGTGACGACTTGCTGGGTATCTACGCAGATTCCATTCGTGAACAGGTCGAGGCCATGCAGCATCTGGCGCTCACCGATGACGAATATCAGTGGCTTTCAGGCCTGCCTTTCTTTAAAGCGGATTATCTGAACTGGCTGCGTGAGTTCCGCTATAACCCGGAACAGGTCACCGTCACCAATGATAACGGCAAGCTGGACATTCGTCTGACCGGCCCGTGGCGTGAGGTGATCATGTGGGAAGTGCCGCTTCTGGCCGTGATCAGCGAGCTGGCCCACCGCTATCGCTCCCCTGAAACCGGTGTGACGCAGGCGGTTGCCGCTCTGGAGAATAAACTCGTTGAGTTTTCCAGACTGACCGAAGGGCTGGATATGTCCCGATTCCGTCTGATGGACTTTGGCACGCGCCGCCGCTTCTCTCGCGAGGTTCAGGAAGCCATTGTCAGACGTCTGCAACAGGAGCCGTGGTTCGTTGGCACCAGTAACTACGATCTGGCACGTCGCCTTGATTTAACGCCTATGGGCACCCAGGCGCACGAATGGTTCCAGGCGCACCAGCAGATCAGCCCTGACCTTGCCAACAGCCAGCGCGCCGCCCTCGCCGCGTGGCTAGAGGAATACCCGGATCGGCTGGGTATTGCCCTTACCGACTGCATTACCATGGACGCGTTCCTGCGCGACTTTGGCCCTGAGTTTGCCGAACGCTACCAGGGTTTGCGCCATGATTCCGGGGACCCGGTTGAATGGGGTGAGAAAGCCATCGCCCATTACGAAAAACTGGGCATCGACCCCATGAGTAAGGTGCTGGTCTTCTCCGATAACCTTGACCTGGCGAAAGCCGTCGACCTTTATCGCCATTTCTCATCGCGGGTGAACCTGAGTTTCGGGATTGGTACGCGGTTAACCTGTGATATTCCTCAGGTGAAACCGCTGAACATCGTCATAAAACTGGTGGAATGTAACGGTAAGCCGGTCGCGAAGCTCTCCGACAGTCCGGGCAAAACCATCTGCCATGACAAAGCGTTTGTCCGCGCATTACGTAAAGCCTTCGATCTGCCTCAGGTTAAAAAAGCCAGCTAACGGCTTCGGGGGAGCCTTCATGGCTCCCCTTCTCTTATTAATTTCTTATTTCTTCTCTTAAGACGGTGAAATTTACTTGTCTGATAGCGGATGGCAGGTAACATAGATATCCCCCCTATAAGGGCGGACAAGTGTTTATTTTTTCCGACTATTAACAGAGAGAATATTATGAGCGTTGTGCCTGTAGCCGACGTACTCCAGGGCCGTGTCGCCGTTGACCAGGAGGTCACCGTGCGCGGATGGGTGCGTACTCGCCGAGATTCTAAAGCTGGCATCTCCTTCCTCGCCGTCTATGACGGTTCCTGCTTTGATCCTGTACAGGCCGTCATTAATAATTCTCTGCCCAATTACAATGATGACGTTCTGCACCTGACAACCGGCTGTTCCGTGATCGTCACCGGTGTTGTGGTGGCCTCTCCGGGCCAGGGTCAGAGCTACGAAATTCAGGCGACCTCGGTGGAAGTGACCGGCTGGGTTGAAGATCCGGACACCTACCCGATGGCTGCGAAGCGTCACAGCATCGAATATCTGCGTGAAGTCGCGCACCTGCGTCCGCGCACCAACCTGATTGGTGCGGTTGCCCGCGTGCGTCATACGCTGGCGCAGGCGCTGCATCGTTTCTTTGACGAGCAGGGTTACTTCTGGGTTTCTACTCCGCTGATCACGGCTTCCGATACCGAAGGCGCAGGTGAAATGTTCCGCGTTTCAACGCTGGATATGGAAAACCTGCCGCGTACGCCGGAAGGTAAAGTCGATTACGACAAAGACTTCTTTGGTAAAGAAGCCTTCCTGACGGTTTCCGGCCAGCTCAACGGTGAAACCTACGCCTGTGCGCTGTCTAAGATCTACACCTTCGGCCCAACCTTCCGTGCGGAAAACTCCAACACCAGCCGTCACCTGGCGGAATTCTGGATGCTGGAGCCGGAAGTGGCCTTTGCCGATCTAAATGACGCGGCAGCCCTGGCAGAAGCGATGCTGAAATACGTGTTTAAAGCCGTTCTCGAAGAGCGTGCAGACGACATGAAATTCTTCGCTGAGCGTGTCGATAACGACGCCATCGCCCGTCTTGAGCGCTTCGTCTCCGCAGACTTCGCGCAGGTGGATTACACCGACGCGGTCGCTATCCTGGAAAAATGCGGCGAGAAATTCGAAAACCCGGTTTACTGGGGCGTGGATCTCTCCTCCGAGCACGAACGTTATCTGGCAGAGAAGCACTTTAAAGCACCGGTTGTGGTAAAAAACTATCCGAAAGACATTAAGGCGTTCTATATGCGCCTTAACGAAGACGGTAAAACCGTTGCCGCGATGGATGTCCTCGCGCCGGGCATCGGTGAGATCATCGGTGGCTCCCAGCGTGAAGAGCGCCTGGATGTGCTGGACGCGCGTATGCAGGAGATGGGCCTTAACCCGGCGGACTACAGCTGGTATCGCGATCTCCGTCGCTACGGCACCGTTCCACACTCCGGCTTTGGCCTGGGCTTCGAACGTCTGATTGCTTACGTAACAGGTGTTCAGAACGTACGTGATGTGATTCCGTTCCCACGCACACCGCGTAACGCAAGTTTCTAACCGACCAAATCATTAATGGCCAGCAAATGCTGGCCATTATTTTATCCTGCAATGTCAGTTTTCGTCAGTCAGAAGTAAGCGTCTTTAAACCACAACCCCGCTATTACCTCTACCTGTTACGTTTTGTTTCCACGAAATATCCTGAGACAAAAAAATAACCCCATTCTTATTGCGCTTAAAACAATTCTTACGCATTAGCATAAAAAACAATCAATTTCACAGCCATCTGGATGGCTTTTGTCGATCATAAGAAAAAATGAGCCGTTTAACTTCTGTTTATACGAAAGGCCTTTAGCTAAATTAAACATAAGGAAATCATATATATAAGAATAAAGCGGATGTTTAATTCGCCAGGCGGCACTGAAATTTGAGGTGCTTCACAAAGTTCCCAAAAATACATATTTAGTTACACATATTTTCTTTTGGTAACTTAATCTTGAAGATTGTAGCACTTTCAGTGTAGCGAAACGGTTCTATGAATGGAAAGATGCCTGTCAGACACATAAAGACACCTAACTCTCATCAATAGTTCCGGAAATATTTATTGACAGAATTTATTGGCGGCAGTGGCGAGTGTCATAAAAAAACCAATGAGGGTAATAAATAATGATGAAGCGCAATATCCTGGCAGTGGTAGTCCCTGCCCTGCTGGTAGCCGGTGCAGCAAACGCTGCTGAAATCTATAACAAAGACGGCAACAAATTAGATCTTTACGGGAAAGCAGTTGGCCTGCATTACTTCTCTGATTACGCGGGCAACGATGGCGACAACACTTACGCGCGTCTGGGCTTCAAAGGTGAAACTCAGATCAACGATCAGCTGACTGGCTACGGTCAGTGGGAATACAACTTCCAGGGTAACAACTCTGAAGGTGGCGATGCACAGAACGGCAACAAAACCCGTCTGGCATTCGCAGGTCTGAAATTTGGTGACGCAGGCTCCTTCGACTACGGTCGTAACTACGGTCTGGTCTATGACGCAATCGGCATCACCGATATGCTGCCTGAGTTCGGCGGCGACACCGGCGCGAGCGATAACTTCTTCGCAGGCCGTACGGGTGGTCTGGCGACTTACCGTAACAGCAACTTCTTCGGCCTGGTTGACGGTCTGAACTTTGGTGTTCAGTACCTGGGCAAAAATGAACGTGATGATGCAGTACGTTCCAACGGTGACGGCTGGGCAACCTCTCTGAGCTATGATTTCGACGGTTTCGGCATTGTGGGTGCTTATGGTGCAGCTGACCGTACCAACAACCAGCAGACGCTGGAATGGGGTAAAGGTGACAAAGCTGAACAGTGGGCAACCGGCCTGAAATATGACGCGAACAACATCTACCTGGCAGCTATTTATGGCGAGATGCGTAACGCAGCGCGTCTGGGCAGCCGTGGTTTCGCTAACAAGTCTCAGGACTTCTCTGTCGTCGCTCAGTACCAGTTCGACTTCGGTCTGCGTCCATCCATCGCTTACTACAAATCTAAAGCGAAAGACGTAGAAGGTATCGGTGACGAAGACTACATCAACTACATCGACGTTGGTGCGACATACTACTTCAACAAAAACATGTCTACCTATGTTGACTATCAGATCAACCAGCTGAAAGACGACAACAAGCTGGGCATCAACAACGACGATATCGTGGCTCTGGGTCTGGTTTACCAGTTCTAATCAGCACACCTCGTTGTTATATGCTTAATGAACAGGGCTTCGGCCCTGTTTTTTTATTCCTGAGAGAAAATAATAGCGACTTTTGAAAAGCCGCACGCTTTTCGTCGCAAACGGTTGGCATTTTGTAAATCTACCGTTAACCTGATAGCGGATTTCACTTCTGTAATCACAATGGAACTTCGTCATGTTTGAGAACATTACTGCCGCTCCTGCCGACCCAATTCTGGGCCTGGCCGATCTGTTTCGTGCCGACGACCGCCCTGGCAAAATCAACCTGGGTATTGGTGTATATAAAGATGAAACCGGCAAAACTCCGGTACTGACCAGCGTCAAAAAAGCTGAGCAGTATCTGCTGGAAAACGAAACCACCAAAAACTACCTCGGTATTGATGGTATCCCTGAATTTGGTCGCTGCACCCAGGAGCTGCTGTTCGGCAAAGGCAGCACCATTGTGAGCGAAAAACGCGCCCGCACGGCGCAGACCCCAGGCGGTACCGGCGCACTGCGCGTGGCGGCAGATTTCCTGGCGAAAAACACCTCTGTGAAGCGTGTGTGGGTAAGCAATCCAAGCTGGCCGAACCACAAGAGCGTTTTTAATTCTGCGGGTCTGGAAGTGCGTGAATACGCCTACTACGACGCGGCAAACCACGCGCTGGATTTCGACGGTCTACTGGCCAGCCTGAGCGAAGCCCAGGCGGGCGATGTGGTGCTGTTCCACGGCTGCTGCCATAACCCAACCGGTATCGATCCTACGCTTGAGCAGTGGGAACAGCTGGCTAAGCTGTCCGTTGAAAAAGGCTGGCTGCCGCTGTTCGACTTCGCTTACCAGGGCTTTGCCCGTGGTCTGGAAGAAGATGCAGAAGGTCTGCGCGCATTCGCCGCCGTGCATCAGGAGCTGATTGTCGCAAGCTCCTATTCCAAGAACTTTGGTCTGTATAACGAGCGTGTCGGCGCCTGTACGCTGGTGGCTGCTGACGAAGCAACCGTCGATCGCGCATTCAGCCAGATGAAGTCCGTGATCCGCGCTAACTACTCTAACCCACCGGCACACGGTGCGTCTGTGGTCGCGACGATCCTGAGCAACGATGCGCTGCGCGCAATCTGGGAACAAGAGCTGAACGATATGCGTCAGCGCATTCAGCGCATGCGTCTGCTGTTTGTGAACACGCTGGCTGAGAAAGGCGCTGACCGTGACTTCAGCTTCATCATCAAGCAGAACGGCATGTTCTCCTTCAGCGGCCTGACCAAAGAGCAGGTGCTGCGCCTGCGTGAAGAGTTTGGCGTGTATGCCGTTGCCTCTGGCCGCGTGAACGTTGCAGGTATGACGCCTGACAACATGGCGCCGCTGTGCGAAGCCATTGTCGCGGTGCTGTAACCTGCACCCATAAAAAAAGCCTGCATCGCGCAGGCTTTTTTATTTTACCGGGTTTACCAGACAGGCATTTCATCCTGAAGGAACGGGTTATGCAACCGCTCATCGCCCAGCGTCGACATCGGTCCGTGTCCAGGGATAAACGTCACATCATCACCTAACGGCAATAACTTCTGCTTAATCGACTGAATCAGCTGACCGTGATCGCCGCGTGGGAAATCACTGCGTCCTACGCCCCCTTTGAAAATCACGTCACCGGAAATCAGCAGGCGCGACACGTCATCAAAGAAGACAATATGGCCGGGCGTATGCCCGGGGCAATGCAACACCTGTAAAGTTACATTCCCTACGTTAACGCGATCGCCTTCGTTCAGCCAGCGGTCCGGTGTCAGTGGCTGACACTCATCCAGACCAAACATACGGCTTTGGGCAGGTAGCCCCTGAAGCCAGAACTCATCTTCTTTTTCCGGGCCGATAATCGGCACACCGTAGTGTTCAGCCAGTTCTGCCGCTGCACCCACATGGTCGAGATGGCCATGGGTGAGTAAAATCTGCATCAGCGTTACACCGCTGGCAGCGACTTCCTGCTTGATTGTCTCAGCGTCGCCACCGGGATCAACAAGCGCGGCCAGTTTAGTTTGTTCACACCAGATCAATGAACAGTTCTGTGAGAACGCGGTAACCGGAATAATACGATAGTTCATACTGCTCCTGTGTTTCGTTATTACCAGTGCCGAACCGGCCCGGTATCAATATGCACAAAGTTGCTACGTGGGTAGTATCCTACACCACCTGCGCGCATAGATAACGCCGCTTTGCGAATATTGGCTAACGAAACGCCTTCAATATGGAAATCCATCGCCTGCCCTTTGGTGTGATAGCTTTTTTTCGCTACCCCACGGCTGTGGGCGCGCAGTTCATTGTTGGTATCCAGAGAGCGATAGCCAGAAATGAGTTGCACCGGCCTTTTGGTTCCCAGCAGTCCCTGCAAGCGGTAAAGCTGATCGAATAATCCAGGGTCGATGGCTTTGATTTTATTCGCGCGGAAATCACGGAAAAAATGGTTGAGTCTTGCTAATTCATCCTGAATATAGCCTCTGCCATCGAAAAATTCCGCTTTAAGCGTCTCACCAGTATGCAGATTGTTGAGCGTTAAAATACGCGGACGAGGTGTCGAGAGGGTGGCAAATGCTGGCGTCGGAAGGATGGCTGCTGCGCCCAGCGCAACGCCACCTAACGCCAGCAATTTGCGGCGATTAGCGTCAAATTTGTCCATGATAATCAGGTCTACAGGTAAAAGAAATTGTCAATATGCTTAGCGCACGAAGGGCACCATAACTGGCAAAGCCTGCTACGTCAAGGCGCCCAACCCCAGTGAATACGCGGCTTGCAGCCAGATCGCCTCATATTCACCATAACTTACGACAATCATTTTTACCGAACTACTTCATTTACCTGATTAATTGTTCCGCTTTTGGCAAAATTTGTGCGCCGGATCGCGCTGTCAGATCATAATTGTAAATATCTGTACGATACTGGGTGCGTCCGTCCGCGCCTACAAACGCCGTCAGATAGTAAAGATTGACCGGGATATTGTGACGGATATTGACGTAACGCGTATCCCCCTGCTTCAGGGCATCTGATATCCGCGTATCGTTCCAGCCTGCATCCTGCAACAGCATATTCGCCAGCTCCGAGGCCTTATTCACGCGAACGCAGCCCGAGCTGAGCGCGCGAGCGTCTTTCTGGAACAGATTATGGTTCGGGGTATCATGCAGGTAGATAGCGTCCGAACTTGGCATATTGAATTTGTAACGTCCCAGCGAGTTATGTGCGCCCGGTGCCTGCTGGAAACGGAACGGCAGGTTCGAAGGCGTAATCGTTGACCAGTCGACCATCCAGGGATCAATCGCTTCTTTGCTGTTCCAGCCCCGCATCACCGTATAGTTGTGTCGCTCCAGATAACCCGGGTCATTCCAGACCTTAGGCAGGATATCTTTGCGCGCCAGCGTCGGCGGCACGTTCCACGGCGGGTTAACCACCACGTTATTCAGCGCGCTGCTCATCATTGGCGTTTTACGGTCAGGTCGGCCGACAATCACGCGGGACGCCAGCACTTCGCTACCGTCCTGATAGTAGACCAGGGAGTACGCCGGAATGTTGACCATAATGCCGGTGGATAACGTGCCCGGCAGCAAGCGCAAGCGCTGGATATTCAACGCCAGCACCCCTGCCCGCTGGGCCGGAGAGACGTTCAGCCAGTCGCGAGTAGATGGACCAATCACGCCGTCAGCGCCAAGCCCCTGCGCGGCCTGGAACTGCTTCACTGCGGCGACCAGCTCGCGATCGTAAGCGGCGGGCTTATTGCTCAACGCAACGGCCGTTTTCTCTTTTACCGGCGCCGACGGGCTGACGACCGCATTTTGCGTCTCGTCACCGGGCAGAGCAATTTTAGGGCCGCTGTCAAGAATGCCGGAGCGTTTCATAATTTCGCGGATCGCAGGCACATCGCTGCTCCACTGCCCCGGACGCAGCGTTGTGGTGCCACGCAGCTGAGGCCACGGGCGGGAATCCGCAACCAGCTCAAGAAGCGACTGATGCATCGTGGCATATTGCGGATGGGCAGGCGCAAGGCTTGCGATAAAGCGCGGCAGTTCGCCGTTATCCAGCGACAGCTGCCACTGATTAATGACGGACAGCGCAGGCGTCGCCAGCTTGTACGGTTTACTGCTGTATAACCAGCGGTTGCCGTTCACCGAAATCCCCGCCACAAACTGTAAGTAGCCCATCATGGCATCAGACAGCACCACGTCACGCGCCTGTCCGGAAACGGCAGGGTCGGTCAGGAGCTCAACCCAGGTCGTGAACTGCGGCTGAAAGCCTGCAATCGCCACTTCAGCCAGCTGCTGCTGGAAGGCTCGTACCGCCTCGCGATTTTCCCACATCGGTTTCATATCGCGCGCAGCGTAAAGCAGCGTGAGCTGGTTAATATAAGCGGGAGTATAGCCCGAGGGCAGGCCGGTCATAAGCTGCTGGCGTAATGATTCAGTATCGATGCCTTCCGGCAGCGGTTTAATGCCGGCCATGATGGCCGTCGCCGGAGACTGATCCAGCGGTTGTGACAGCGACGTCGGCTGCGCGCCCATCGTCGCGGAGCTGTCAGTCGGTACAATTTCAGGCTCATCGGCCTGAGCGGTAAACAGTGGAGCAAACATCACTGTCAGGCACAAACTCAGCGCAGACAGCTGACGACCACGATTTTTCTTAAGCAACATCCCTTGCCCCCTGTTTTTCACGACATGCCCATTATTCTGGAGCTTTCCTTCAGTATAGAAAGGCATACTCGCTGCTGCCTTACCTTATGTAAAGAAGTTTAAAGATAACGCAGCCCTGAACACAAGTTAAGTGAATAAAAAAAGCGGCGCATGAGCGCCGCTATTTGTCGCACCCCGGGTTAAGAGGCGTCAGCCGTGCCCGGTAATGACTCCGGTGGCTGCGGGGCGAAACCACGCAGGCCCACGACGTGTACGTGTTCACTGTTCTGGAACACCTTACGCACCAGCTTATAGGTTGTCCCTTTTTCCGGACTGATGTTTTCCGGCGCCGCGATGATGAGCTGCATATCGAGTCGCTCGCAAAGCTCAAACAGCGTGGCGATGGAGCGGGCGTCGAGACGCGCGGCTTCATCGAGGAACAGCAGACGGCATGGCGAGATGTCTTTGCCGCGCAGACGACGCGCTTCATCTTCCCAGCTCTGAACCACCATCACCAGAATCGACATACCGGTACCGATGGCTTCACCGGTAGAGAGCGCACCGGATTCCGCGCGCAGCCAGCCGTCTGAGCCACGGTTAACCTCAACTTCCATTTCCAGATAGTTGCGGTAGTCCAGCAGCTCCTCGCCGATGGTTTGCGGCGTACGCTGGCCCATGTCAATCTGCGGATTCAGACGCTGATATAGCTTCGCCAGCGCTTCGGAGAAGGTCAGGCGGTTACTGTTGAACAGATCCTGATGCTGTTCGTGCTGTTCAGACAACACGTCCAGCAGCGTGGAGTGCGCCTCACGCACGTTCACGTTCAGCCGCACGCTGTTGACCTGGCCAAACGACACGCTTTGCAGGCCCTGGTTCAGCTGACGGATACGGTTCTGCTCGCGCTGAATGGTTTTACGAATAATATTCGCCACGCTGCGGGAGCTGATTGCCAGCTTCTGCTCGCGGGAGGTCAGCTCCTCCGTCAGACGGCCCAGCTCGATCTCCATCTGTTCGATCGCTTCCACCGGATCGTCGGTACGGATGATGTCCTGACGAATACGCTCGCGTAAGTGCTGATAAACCGCCACGAAGAACTGAATTTTGCGCTCAGGACGCTTCGGATCTTCGGACATACGCAGCACGTCGCGCAGGTGTTCGTTATCCGCCACCGCCAGACGCAGCGCGCCCAGCGCCTTATCCGACATAGAGCGCAGTTCATCGGCAGACAGGTACGCCAGCTCGCGACGATGCAGACGACGCTCCACGTTGTTATCTTTCACCATGCGCATCACCGCGCACCACCCCGCCTTCGCGGTCACAACCTGTTCACGCATCTCATGATAGTCACGCTCCAGCTTGCGCAGGCGTCGCGTCAGGTTGTCCATCTCTGCTTCACAGAAGGTCAGCGCTTTTTCCAGCTGATTACGACGCGCGCGGTTGTTACTGAGCTGAGCATGCAGTTCATCGCGGCGAATACGCGCCCGCTCTTCTGCACCGCTGTCGGCGCGAACGCCGATGTCCTGCAACTCTTTATGCAGATCGTTTAACAGCTCTTTCTTGGTGTCGAAGGAGCTTTTCAGCGAGGCCATGACCTGGCTGTACTGGCTCAGCTGTGCGGCGTGAGTACGCATCGCTTCACGGGCGCGCGTACGCTCTGCTTCGGCCTGCTCAAGACGCTGGCGCAGCTTTTCATTAAGATCGCTGTTCCCGCTCAGCATTTCTGCTGAATCGGAGTAGCCGAAGTGTGCGCGACGTTGCACCACTTCCGTCAGGGCAAACGCCTGCTGACGCGCTTCGCGCTGCACCTGCTGTGACCAGGCATAATCCTCTTTTAACTGCTCAAACTGTTCCGGGTCGCTCTGGAGAACGGAAACCATCGGCTCCAGTTTTGCCAGCTGATTGCCGTGCTGCTGCACAAAGCGCGCCGCTTCCTGCGCTTCGTCCAGACGTTCCTGAATTTCGTCTACGCGGTCGGCGAGCGTATCGTCCGCCAGCAGGTTCAGGCGCGGCAGGATGCGGTTAAGGGCCGCAACGCCCTCTTTCGCCTGCTCGAACTGCACGCGGCTTTGCTGGTTGTCATTTTCATGGCTGGCAAGCGCACGCTCCAGCTCTCCACGACGGGTGTTGAGCTTGCGAATTTCAGCTTCCGGATCGGGCTCAAAGGCAACGCCCAGGTGGCTGCCGATAAAGCGGCTGAACGCCTGATGCAGACGCTGCGTTTTTTGAACATCAAACGACAGGGTTGCAAAACGTTCAGAAAGCGTTTCGCGCTCAGCGTGCAGGCTTTCAATACGGTTTTCACGCGCGGCGCGGCCAAACAGCGGCAGTTCCGGGAAGCGCGAATAGCGCCACTGGCGATCGGCGATTTTCACCACCACCGCTTTTTCCAGCTCGTCGACGCTGAATACGCTGTCATCAAACGACTGCGGATCCCCTTCGATGAGGTAGAGATCTTCCGGGCAGTCTTCCAGCCCTGCAAGCTGGTCAGAAATCAGCGACAGATCCGGCACCACAATCGCGTTACGGGATGGACCGTACAGCGCGGAGAAGTACGGCGCATCGTCCAGGCCGACATCGTCGTAAATTTCAGACAGCAGCACGCCGCCGAAACGCTCGGCTAAGGCATTCAGGCGCGGATCTTCTGAGCCGCCAGGCTGGCTTAAACGCTCAATCTCTTCATCGACGTCACGCTTGCGCGCACCCACTTCGTCACGCTCAACAATCGCTTCACGCTCGCGCTCCAGCAGCTGTTGCATGTATTCGGTGACGTCCTGGCTGGAGGAAAACTCCTGGCCACACTGTTCGCTGAGCTGGTTCAGGCTGCTTTGTGCGGCCAGCCAGATCGGCGCACGCTGTAAGAGCGTCTTCGAACGGGACTGAAGCTGTTCCAGCTCCTGACGCAGCGTCATGCGCTGTTCGCTGGCGTTCGATACGGTATCCGACAGGGCCGCAATACGCGCTTCCAGCTCCTGGTGCAGGGCCTCAAGCTCGTCGAAATCGTAATTTTTACCCTGACGCTTGCAGAATTCCGCCAGCAGACGCTCGGCTTCCTGCTGTTCACGCAGACGCTGTTCCAGCTCGTTCAGGCGCATGCGCAGCGGCTGCACCTGTTCGGCCAGATGGCGTTGATTGACGCCGTCGCGCAGCAGCTCACGGGCAACGTCCCACGCTTCGTTACGCGCCAGCGGACCGTTAATCGCCACCACCAGCTGGTACGCCTGCTCAAACTGGCTATGCGCCGTTTGCGCCACGCTCATTTTCTGATCGAGAGAAAGCAGTTTCTCAGTGGCTTCCTGCTCTTTGGCCTGGAAGGTATCCAGCCATTCGTCAGCGCTTTCCGGGGTCAGGTCCGGCAGATGGCACAGCTCTTTGGCACGCTGCAACGCCTGCAACGCCTGGTTGTACTGAATCCCACGCGTCTGCTGCACGTCCAGCGCCTGCTGGTAATCAGCAAGCTGGCTTTTCAGCTCATCCACTTCCAGCTCGGCGGCTTCCGCGCGGGCTTCGTTCTCTTCCTGCAATTCGGCAGCTTCGGCCACCACTTCATTTTGCTCTTCAAGACGAATTTGCAGCTCATCCAGATCGGCTTCATAGCGCTCGATTTTTTCCTGCTGACGCAGCGCGGTCTGCACCAGGTTCAGGTGATCGCTGGCCGCCTGGTAATCGGCTTCCAGATCCCCTTCCGCACCGTTGTGCTCGCCCAGTTCGCGCGCCATTTCGACATGCTTATACTGCTCAGCCACCAGCTGTTTGCGGGAGGTAAACAGCTCGCGGCGATACTCCAGCGCCTGGTCGAGATGAATACGGCGCTCGTTGGCGTGGCGCATATAGTCCGCCGCCACGTAGTTGGTGGCTTCGCTGATCAGGTGCTTAAACAGGTCGCGGTCAGACTGTGTGACGCGAATCGCTTCCAGCGTCATGCGGTTTTCACGCAGCGCGGCTTCCATATCCTGGAAGGCCTTACGCACGCCGCTGTTTTCCGGCAGCAGGTAGTCGCGCAGGGAGCGAGTAATGGCGCTGGAGATACCGCCGTACAGGGAGGCTTCAATCAGACGGTAGTATTTACTACGATCTGACGCGCTGCGCAGACGACGGGCTACCACGCCGAGATCGAACATCAGAGAGTGATAGTCGGTAATGGAGTTAAACTGCTTAAACTGCACGCCTTCGATAGCTTCCAGCTTGTCTTTCAGCTCCTGGAGCGTGAGGACTCGCGCCTGACGTTCATTCAGGGTTTCCGTCAGCAGCGCGGTCGGCTGTACAGAGGTTGGTAGTCCCTGGATCGCAAACGGTTTGATATCTACTTTACGGTCGCGGCCAGCAACCTGTTGCAGACGCACGCCTACAACCACGCGCTGATGACGGGAGTTGATCACGTCCAGTACGGAATAACAGACGCCCGCTTTCAGCTTACCGTGCAGACCTTTATCACGAGAGCCGCTCGTGGCGCCCGCTTCAGTGGTGTTACGGAAGTGCAGCAGGGTCAGGTCAGGGATCAGCGCCGTCACGAAGGCCGCCATGGTGGTGGATTTACCCGCCCCGTTACCGCCGGAGAGCGTTGTCACCAGCTCATCCAGATCGAAGGTTCGGGCAAAGAAGCCGTTCCAGTTAATCAGCGTTAGTGAGCGAAATTTACCGCGTTCAATCATTACTCTTCCTCCCCGCTATCCGGCTGATTCTCTTCGTGCTCGTCATTGAGCTGCAAATGGTTTTCCACCGGCATCGCTTCACCGTCACGGATCATGCGCAGCTGCGCTTCACGCGCATCGTCACCCGCACGCACGTCGGCGCCAAAACGGAAGACCGATTCGGTAATACGGAACTTGCTGCTGTCGTGACCCATGAACCAGACCATTCCCAGACGGCGCAGACGGTTCAGGGAAGAGCGAACTTTTTCCTGTAATTTCTGACGGTCCAGATCGGACCCCGTTGAGCGGTTATTGACCAGCTTGAGCAGCTTGCTTTCATCCGCCAGCGACAGCAGCTCATCGTAAAGCTCCTGCTGGGTGAAGATCCCTTCATTCGCCAGACGTTCCGGGCTGAGATAGAGGTAGCAGAGAATTTTGCCGACCATCATATCCAGTTCGGAAAGCACCGAGCGCGGAATAAGCGTGGTAGAGCGCGGACGCAGGTAGAAAAACCCTTCCGGCGCGCGGATCAGCTCAACGTTATAGCGAGCGTAAAACTCTTCCAGGTACTCCTGAAAGTCCATCAAAAAGGCGTGATTATCCAGCTCGTCAAGGCCAATGTGACGACCGGCACGCAGCTGGCTATCCAGCGCCGGAAACAACGGATTCGCCAGCGCCTGTGCCAGCTTAACTGGCATCACGTGTTCAATATTTGTCAATGACATGCGCCTGTACCTTGGCTCCGTAATCGTTAATCGGCTGCCACTTCGGCGGCAGTCCGGTGAAATCGGCTTGTGCGATGCCCAGGCGCACCGCCTGGTCTACAACAATGCGAGCAACATCGAAGTGGCGCGCGCGCGGATACTGCGCCAGATAGTCGCGTACCACGAGGCCAAGATCCAGCGGTGCTTGTCTGGTTTTGTAGACAGCGAGCTGTTCTTCGATCATCGCCGCAAGCTGCTCGCGAATTTCGTTAAATTCTTCGTATTCCAGATCCGGCGGCAGTTCACCGGTGACCTCTTCATCACGCAGCGCCATCTCTTCGTCGCGCATATCCAGCAGACGATCGGCGTTGGCGTAGGTCAGCGCCCACGGCGCATCGAAGTAGGTCTGTACCGACTGGCGCAGACGTTGAGCAAAGACGCGATTCTTATCCATATCGATGGCGGTACGGATAAATTTATGCACGTGGCGGTCGTAACCGATCCACAGGTCGATCGACTGCTGGCCCCAGCTGATAATGCGGTCAAGCTTGCTCTGCAAATCAAACACCAGACGGTCGATAAAATGCAGATCGTCGTGCGCCATTGTCGCGTCCTGGATGCGCAGCAGATTGGCCTGTAGCTTATCCCCCGCCGCCTCCAGCGTATCCTGCAACTCACGCAGCGTACCGGACGTTTCTGACAGCAAGAGTTCACAGCTGGAGATGGCCGCACGCCAGTCTTTATTAAGCAGTTGAGCGATATCGTCTTTCACCTGCTGCTGCTGTTCGTCCATCAGACGTTGAGTCAGATCGATACTGTCGAAAATCTCGGCGACCGAATATTTCAGCGGCGCGTAAACGTTGCGATGCCAGTGGAATTCGTCACCGTTTTCATCAGCCGCGTCGGCGGCACGCTTCAGCTCACCTGCAACAATAGAGAGCTGCATGGAGAGACGCAGCGTGGAAAATTCGCGCTGGCGGATGTAATAGTCGGTAATGCCAATGCCCAGTGGCGTAAGACGATAGATGGCGTTTCCTTCCGCCTGCTCGCTGGTAAAGCGGTTCAGCAGACGTTGACGCACCATATCATTGATTGCGTTGTTGGCACGCACGCTAATGGTTTCGCTGGTTTGCTCAAACGCATCACTGACGTGGCGGAACGCATCCACCAGTTCGCCTTCACTCATTTCGCCATCCAGGCGTTCGCCGTTTAGCGTCGCAACCGCCAGCAGGAATGAGAGTCTGTCTACCGGCAGCGAGATGGAGAAATCGTTTTTCCTGGCCCAGGCAACCAGTTCGGGGACTGTCTGGGAAAATTCACTCATAGATTATCCTTGCATCTGCGGCTTGCGCGCGGTGACGTGTATATAGCGGCCAAGGCTCAGATAAGGCTCCTGGCGGCAGTACCGCGTCTCTATTTCTGTTAAGGCGTCTAAACAGTCATCCTGTTTTTGTTTATCACGCAGATAATCATGAAACACCCTCACGCCGGTTTTGCCGGTAATTTCCCAACCGATCTCCTCCAGCCAGCCATAGACCTGCTGCGGTTCACGGGGGAAATCCGGTGAAAGCGTGCGTCGTTTCTTTTTATACATGCCCTGCTGTACATAGCCAAAATTGCCGACCAGCACGTTTCGCATTAGCAGGCCGTTGGCATTGTAAAACATCAGCGATAACGCACCGCCCGGGCGCAACATCGACCACAGCGTTTTTAACATCGCTTGTGGTTCGGCGATCCATTCGAGCACAGCATGAAACAATATCAGATCAACCTGCGTTTCCAAATGCTGCGGAATGTCCTGAGCGGCGCAATGTATAAAATGCATGTTGTCGCTCACACCTTTCTCTTCTGCCGCTCGCCCTGCGCGCGCAACCATCTCGGCAGAAAGATCGCAAAGCGTGACGTGATGTCCCCGCTGCGCCATCAGAATTGCAGTCTGACCTTCCCCACCGCCAGCATCCAGCACGCGCAACGGTCGGTCACCGAATTCAGCCAGCAGCTTGTCCAGATCCTGCCAGAGGATCGTCTGACGAAGCTGACCTTTGGTGGTGCCATAAATGTTGCGCGAAAACTTTTCCGCGATGTCATCAAAATTGCGATCCCGCATTGGGAGGGTTCCACTCACTACAAAACCGCTATTTTGTCACACCCGCGCGGAGAATGAACCACTCTGGTGTAATATCACCGACAATCGCCTGCTGTATGGTTAAAAAAGGAACCAAAAAGGATGCTTTTTACCCTAAAAAAATATATCGGAGGCATGATGCTTCCCCTTCCCCTGCTGTTGCTTCTCATCGCGCTGGGGCTGGCATTAATATGGTTTAGCCGCTTTCAGAAAAGCGGTAAATCCCTCGTTACCGTGGGCTGGCTGGCGCTGCTGTTACTCAGCCTGCAACCGGTCGCTGACGGTTTATTACGTCCGATTGAAAACACCTACCCGACATGGCAGGGAAATCAGAAGGTGGGCTATATCGTGGTGCTGGGCGGCGGGTATACCTGGGATCCGAACTGGGCGCCCAGCTCGAACCTGATCAACAACAGCCTGCCGCGCCTGAACGAGGGGATCCGCCTGTGGCTGGCCAATCCGGGATCGAAGATGATCTTCACGGGCGCTGCGGCAAAAACCAACCCGGTCAGTACCGCTGAAGCAGGAGCAAGAGTGGCTGAATCGCTTGGCGTACCACGTTCCGCCATCATCACGCTGGATAGCCCAAAAGATACCGAAGAAGAGGCGGCGGCGGTGAAACAGGCCATCGGTGATGTACCGTTCCTGCTGGTGACCTCTGCTTCACACCTGCCGCGCGCAATGATTTTCTTTGAGAAGCAGGGCCTGCATCCGCTTCCTGCTCCGGCAAACCAGATGGCTATTGACGCCCCGCTCAATCCGTGGGAACGGATAATCCCGTCCCCGGTATGGCTGATGCACAGCGATCGCGTCGGCTACGAGACGCTTGGCCGCCTCTGGCAGTGGCTCAAAGGTTCGTCAGGCAAGCCAGGGCAGGAGTGATTTTGCGGCCAGATCGAAACTGGCGCGATTAAAGCGCCCGGTGTTGACCAGCTGCGCCACCTCATCCCAGAGAAGATAGAGCCAGCGTCGCCAGAGAAAGGCCTCCGCAACAGGGGCGCGCTGAAGATAGTGCCAGAGCAAATCTTCCGCCGCCCCGCCCTCGCTCAGCCTGAACAGTTCGTACTCGCGCGGCGCCCAGAGCATGATCCCCGGCCCGACCATCGCCAGCAGCTGGTCGCTGCGCGAGTCTTTAAGCATACTGCGCAGCGTGAAATTGCCGTGAACCAGCACGCAGTTGTCGTTAAAGCCCTCAAACAGCGTCGGCAGACACTCCCGGGTGCGGAATAAAATACGTTTGTCCTGCATCGTTAAACCGGTGTTGTTGAACTGGTTCAGCGTGCCCCACAGCACTTCAACACGCTGGCGATACCACAGCGGCCACAGGTTTTCCTGCGTGCTGTCCACCGCGCCAACAAGTCCCCGGCTGTCCTGCCGATGCCAGGCAAGCAGAGCCTCGACAATCTGATCTTTCAGCTGTTCCCAGCGCTCCGGTGTACGCGTCGGGGCTTCAACAGAAACCCCGCGTAAACGCTCGATAAGCAGAACATCCGGGCCGGGATGCTCCTCATGGGTCATCACGCCGTAGACCGTCGGCATGCGGACAGTCCCTTCCCGCGCCAGCATCGACATTTTCCAGGCCAGCTGTCTGGCGACGCCCGGCGAGGTAAAACTTCTGGCCATCAGCGGCATGGGGTTTCCCTGACTGTCGTACAACGACCAGAGTGCGGTGTCGGCCTTTTCATTCACGCATTCCACCCGGCTTAGCTTTTCGCCAAGGAGATGGCTGAGTTCAGCACGCAGCTGTTCCATATGAGATTACCCCCATTAAGACTACTGCTTTTATAATGAGCGCGCGAAACCCGGATGTCACCCGGTAGAGATCAATAATGAAAAAGAAAAGGAAAATAGCCTGGCGGGAGAGCATCCCCCCAGACGAGGGGATGCCAGCGAATTAACGCATTTCGACGCGTACGCGCTCGAGATCTTCAGGGGTATCCACGCCGGTGCCTGGGATTTCCTGGGCAACCGCAACGTGAATTTTCTCGCCGTACCACAGCACGCGAAGCTGTTCGAGCATTTCAATATGCTCCAGCGGGCTTGGTGCCCAGGCGACGTAGCGACGAATAAAGCCGGCGCGGTAGCCGTAAATACCGATGTGGCGCAGGAAGGTTTCGCCGATTGTCTCTTTCGATTGCGCGAAACGATCGCGATCCCACGGAATGGTGGCGCGGGAGAAATAGAGCGCGTAGCCCTCTGCGTCCATGACCACTTTCACCGCATTCGGATTGAACGCCTCTTCAGCGTGGTGAATCGGCACCGCGAGGGTCGCCATCCCGACCTGACGCTGAGCCAGGTTGTCGGCCACCTGACGGATAATCGCCGCCGGGATCATCGGCTCATCGCCCTGCACGTTCACAATCACCGTCTCGTCGCTGAAACCGCATTTTTCGACGACTTCCGCAAGGCGCTCGGTGCCTGACTGATGATCGGCACGGGTCATGCACACTTCCCCACCCGCGGCCTCAACCGCGCGCGCAACATCCGGGTGATCGGTGGCGACGATGACGCGTCCGGCGCCCGATTCGCGTGCCCGTTCAAGGACATGCACAATCATCGGTTTGCCATTGATATCCACCAGCGGTTTACCTGGCAGGCGCGTTGAAGCATAACGCGCAGGGATAATGACAACAAAACTCATGGTTTGATCTCTTCTGCCACCAGGGAACGGGCTTCATTTTCCAGCAGGACCGGAATACCGTCACGCAGCGGGAACGCCAGGCTGTCCAGTTTGCAAATCAGCTCTTGTTTATCCTGGCTGTAATACAGTTTGCCGTTGCACACCGGGCAGGCAATAATTTCAAGTAAACGGTGATCCATAGTTCCTCCGTATGGGTAATCGCTAAAGCTTATCACATTCCCTTTTCAGGGAGTGCCTGTTTCCCAGCCACCTCGACAGGTCGTAAACAGCCCCGCAGGCACGCGACCGAGTACAATTTCATGCGCCCCCTGCCAGCGGGCAAATTCACTGAGCGCAGTCGTTAACCCTTTCTCCAGGCCAGCCGTCACCTTTATGCCCTCTTCAAGCCAGAGCGCGATAATTTCAAGCATGCCGGTTTTACGGTGCATTTTAGCGTCCATGCGCCCGACTAGCTGGCCTTTGTGCAGCAGCGGCAAAACAAAATAACCATACTGCCGTCTGGGCGCCGGAGTGTAGCATTCCAGACGGTAGCTGAAATTAAACAACTGCCCGGCCCGCTTTCTGTCCCAGACAACGGGGTCGAACGGCGACAGCACGGCACTGTGGGTCGCCTGGAGTTTGCCCTCCTGCGCCTGCGCCAGCAGAGGGAACAAATCCGCATGCAACCACATTTCACCTAACGACTCTACCGAGACCGGCATGACGCGCTGTTCGCGCTGCCACGATTCCAGCAGTGGTTTTAGCTGCGGCTGACGCAGACGATAATAATCCGCCAGCCACTGTGGACGGAAGATGCCAAGGCTGCGGGCGCTATTCCCGAGCATGATGGCTTCGGCAGCGTCCTGAGACAGCAGGTCACGCGTATCGTCCCAGTGAGGCATAACGCGGTGTGTGAGGTCATAGACGCGCTGAAAGTTGCGACGCTCGACCACCATCACTTTGCCCGACGTAAACAGCCCTTCAAGATGGCGTTTGTGCGGTTTCCACTCCCACCATCCGCTTGCGCCTTTTCGCGGGTGTTCAAAATCCGCGGAGCGTACCGGCCCGTTTTCCTGAATATGGGCAATCAGTTGCTCTATTTCATCCGCGTGTTCCACCATCCACTCCTGACGGTATTTCCAGCCCATTTTGTCCGGGGCGAGCATGCGGTGACGCACCAGGGCAAAATCGCTTCGTGGGAGAAAACAGGCTTCATGCGCCCAGTATTCCATCAGTTCGCCCTGACTTAGCGCATTATCCAGCCACTGCGGAGGATAGTTTCCCAGGCGGCTAAACAGGACCAGATACGGGCTACGCGCCACGATGTTAATGGTGTCGATTTGCAGCAACGACATGCGTTGCACGGTAGAGAGGATATCAGCTGGCTGCGCGCGGCGGCGGGGCTTTTTCAGAAGCCCCTGGGCGGCAAGATGCAGGTTTCGTGCGGCTGCAAGTGAGAATTGCGGTAGAGACATGCGTTTTCCTGTTAGTCAAAGCGCCACCGGAACCGCGTAGAAGTTACTGCACTAACGCGAGCAGTTCCTTGAGCAAATGTTCCGGCTGTTCGCCGCTGAGTTCAGCGTCAACCGGCAGATACCACCAGTTTTCTTTCGCAAAGGCCCGGCATTTTACCGCGTCTTTTTCCGTCATGATCAGCGTCTGTCCCGGCGCTGCCAGCCTTTCAACCTCTTCGGCAACTAACGCCTGGTGATCGGCGAGCGGCACCCGTTTATCAAGCTTTGCGCCGCACTGCTCCAGCGTTGCGAAGAAACGCGGCGGATGACCTATACCGGCCATCGCAACCAGATGTTCCAGTTGCGCGACGTCTTTACGCACGCCGGTCAACATATTCACGGCCTGTCCGGGACGAAGATGCATCGGGATTTCGCCCGCTCTGGCTTCACCACCGTTTACAATCACAGCATCGACGCTCTTCAGGCGCGACGCACGCTCACGCATTGGACCGGCTGGCAGCCACCAGCCGTTGCCAAAACGCCGCACGCCGTCAATGACCACGATCTCTTTGTCACGCGCCAGCGCGTAATGCTGCAAACCATCATCGGTAATAACGATTTGTACGTCATGCTCCGCAAGCAGTGCCTTCACGGCATCACTGCGCACCGGCGATACCGCAACCGGCGCGCCGGTACGCTGGTAAATCAGTACCGGCTCATCACCGGCTTCAGCGGTTGTCGTAGCTGGGCTCAGCACCAGTGGATACTGCGCCGCTTTACCACCGTAACCGCGTGAGACAACTCCCGGGCGGATACCGCGTTTATGGAGCTGTTCTACCAGCCAGATCACCACCGGGGTTTTGCCGTTTCCACCCGCCGTCAGGTTGCCGACCACCACCACCGGTACCGGTGCGCGCCAGGCGCGCTTGATCCCGAGGCGGTAAAGCAGACGAATAGCACCGCTCACCAGGCCATACAGCCAGGAGAGCGGGAGAAGCAGCACCCACAGAGGGGATTCCCCCGACCAGATGCGTGCAATCATTGACCGAACTGCATTTTATGAAGCTGCGCGTAAACACCACGCTGTTCCAGCAGGTCCGCATGGCTGCCGCGTTCAACGATCACGCCATCTTCCACCACCACGATTTCGTCAGCCTGTTCGATGGTCGACAGGCGGTGCGCGATAACCAGCGAGGTACGGTTTTTCTGTAATTCATCCAGAGCAGACTGAATAGCGCGTTCAGATTCCGTATCCAGTGCGGACGTTGCTTCATCGAGGATCAGAATCGGGCTGTTGCGCAGCAGCGCGCGGGCAATCGCGATACGCTGACGCTGACCACCTGAGAGCAGCACCCCGTTTTCGCCAATGATCGTATCCAGACCGTTATCCATTTTGTTAATGAAGTCCATCGCATAGGCCATACGCGCCGCATTCTCAATCTCTTCACGGCTGTACTCTTCGGTACGGGCATACGCAATGTTGTTCGCCACCGTATCGTTGAACAGATGCACGTTCTGCGAGACCAGCGCGACCTGGTTACGCAGCGACTGGAGGGTATATTCCCGCAGGTCGTGACCATCAAGCAGGATCTCGCCCTGGTCGATATCGTAGAAACGGGTAATCAGGCTGGCAATGGTCGACTTGCCCGAACCGGAACGACCGACCAGCGCAACGGTTTTACCCGCCGGGATGGACAGGCTGATATCACGCAGCGCCGGCACTTCACGGCCTGGATAGGTAAAGGTGACGTTACGGAATTCCAGGTCGCCTTTAGCGCGCTCGATCTCGCGTGTACCTTCATCTTTTTCCTGTTCGGAATCGAGGATGCTGAATAGCGTCTGACAGGCTGCCATCCCGCGCTGGAACTGGGCGTTGACGTTAGTCAGCGATTTCAGCGGACGCATTAGCGCAATCATGGATGAGAACACCACCGTAATGGTACCCGCAGTCAGGGTTTCCATGACGCTCGGGAAACTGGCGGCATACAAGACGAAGGCCAGGGCCAGAGAGGCAATCAGCTGAATGATCGGATCGGAAATCGACGAGGCCGATACCATTTTCATTCCTTGCAGGCGCATTCTGTTGCTGACCTTGTCAAAGCGTTTGGTTTCGACTTCCTGACCGCCGAAAATCAACACTTCCTTATGGCCTTTCAGCATCTGCTCGGCGCTGGTAGTCACCTGCCCCATCGTATTCTGCATATTTTTACTGATGTTGCGAAAACGCTTTGATACCACGCGGATCGCGATGGAGACAATCGGCGCCAGCACAATAAGGATCAGCGACAGTTGCCAGCTGTAATAGAACATCATCGCGAACAGGCCGATGATGGATGCGCCTTCACGCACAACGGTAATCAGTGCGCTGGAAGAGGACGAGGCCACTTGCTCCGAATCGTAGGTAATACGCGACAGCAGGGTACCGGTTGACTGTTTGTCAAAGAATGAGACTGGCATCCCCATCATATGGCTGAATAACCGACGGCGCATGGTCATCACCACTTTACCGGATACCCAGGAGATGCAGTAGCTGGATACATAGCTGGAGATTCCGCGTAAGATCATCAGCCCAATAACCACCAGCGGCATCCATAGCAGCACTGAACGATCCGTTTTACCAAAACCGTCATCCAGTAACGGTTTGAGAAGCGATAACATAAACGTATCGCTGGCTGCGTTGAGGATTAACGCTACGCCCGCCACGATCAAGCCTGTTTTGAAAGGAGCAATCATCGGCCAGAGCCGGCGGAACGTTTGCCACGTGGAGAGATCTTTGTCGTTATGCATTCAAAAAACCAGCATTTGTTGAAATAGCCGCATATTCTACCCGTTATCTACGGGCGCGCCAAACCACTGATGATACCAACGCGGTAAATAGTGTTCGCGTAAGCGACGAATTTGCCAACTATGGTGCGAAAAGGTCACAGATATCTGCCCGGACTGCGGGGTATCAAGCCAGAGATATCCCTCCGTTCGATAGCGCCGGACCACTTTAATAGAAGGGAAACGCCACGCGTTATAGCGGGCCATCGAGGCCAGCGAAACCTGCCCCTCTACGCGCTGTAGCAACAGTGTTGAAGATGACGTGTTACTTCCATGATGCGGCACCTGAATCAGTGTAGACGCAAGCTGACGCCAGCGGTGGCTCAGCATTGCCAGTTCTGCCTGCGCTTCAATGTCTCCGGTCAGTAAAACGCTCTGTTCGCCGTCATCGATTTTTACCACGCAGGAGCGGTTGTTACCTTTCGCCGAGGTGTTTTCGGGTGGCCAGTGCACGGAGAACGTTAAACCCTGCCACTGCCATCGCTGTCCTCGAAAGCACGGAAGATGTCCGGACCAGGATAAGGGGCTCCTGATCCACATTGCGGGCCAGGCAGCTTTTAGCGATGCCAGTCCCCCCGCGTGGTCGAGATGTTCATGGCTCAGGATCACCCCTTCCGGTCTCAGATGATGCCAGCGTAGCCAGGGGATAATCAGCTGTTGCGCACTGTCCCCACCGGGCCATGCCAGCCCGGTGTCATACAGAATGGCCTTGCCGTGACGCTCAATGACCATCGCCAGCCCCTGCCCTACATCCAGCATATGCAGGGACCAGCTGTCTGTTTTAACCCTGTGCCAGAGGGGAAAGGCCAGCACCACGCTGCCTGCCAGACAGACTGCGGGTGCTGCGCTGAAGGCCCTGAATCGCCAGCCAATGACCAGCAGCCACGGCAGTAACGTCAGGTATTGCCAGCGTTCATCAACGTCCTGCCAGCCATTCGGTAAACGCATCAATAGCCAGAAAAGCCCTGCCAGAGATTTATCAGTAGCCAGCCAGACAATACTTTCCAGCGCAGCGACCGGAAACAGATGCAGAAACATGCCGAGCAGGATCAGCGGAACTGAGATAAACGTGACCAGAGGAACGGCAAACAGGTTCGCCACCAGCGAGGAGAGGCTGAAACCATGGAAAATCAGGACCTGAAGCGGCAACAGAAGCAGCAGCATTCCAACCTGCAAATACAACAGCGTAACCAGCGGCCGCAGGCACCGGCCACGTTGCCAGTGCGGGAGAGGCAACCACTGATACCAAAAAATAAGCGCGGCGACCGCAAACGCTGACAACGCCAGGCTTTGTGACAGTACCGCCAGTGGGTCGAAAATCAGGATCGCCGCCACGCAGGTAAGCCATACCTGCCAGGGCGACCACTGGTGACCGCTCATTTTTAATGCAGCCAGTACCACAAGCGCGATAACCGTGCGCAGCGCGGGCGGCTGCAAGCCCGTTAGCCATGCGTAAAACGCGGCAAAAATCAGCCCTGCCAGCAAGGGGATTTGCCAGATAATCCAGCGGCCCGGCAGGAAGAACTGGATGCCCCGCGCCAGAAACCAGATGACAGAAGCGGCCAGCGCAATATGTAATCCCGAGATTGCCATCAGATGCATCGTTCCGGTATCACGCATCAGGTTTTTTATCTCCCGCGAGACCGACAGCCGCTCCCCCATCCCCAGCCCCAGGATCACGGGTCCCCACTGATATGCTGAAAGAGTATTCTGTAGTGATGTCAGGTATTGCGCACGCAGACTACAGCCTTCGTCAACGAGCGCCGCATGGGTAAACCGTCCACTCAGCGTCTGGTGTCGGGCAAAGGCATTTTTCTGTGAATCATAGCCGCCATCGTTGAGTTCTCCGTGTACCGCCCTGAGCCGCAGGGTCATTGCCCAGCGTTGACCCACGCAGACGTTTTGCGGCAAATAGTTGCCATACAGCGCCACGCCCATGGCAGCCCACACGCGTTCTCCATTGAGGCTGACAATCCTTCCCTGATGCATCGTTGCGCCGTCCGTTGCGGTAATGACCACCTCGGTCTGCTGCGGTGCTTGCGTTAAATAGTTCATCTGCCACACGCTTTCCTGAGCGGCCAGGATCCCCCAGCACATAAAAAGCAATGCGAGGCCTGAAAACCTGAGCCATTTTCTCTGCTGTACGGATAACGCAATTCCTGCGGCAATCAGCAACCAGACAATATGCAAATCTGGCAAAACGGGTAACCAATAGAGCGGGATTATGGCCAGAATGGCGCACATACTGATAACGTGGATCCCCATCTTCACCTCCATGTTTCAGGTGATTATGCGGCGGGATTGATGCGTCGTCAGACAGAAAAAACGTGATTTACAGCGGGCGCTGCAACGTTTTTAAGCGTTTACAGCAAAGAGAAAATTTAAATGCGGCGCGTATTCAGAAATGCAGGGGCGGGATACAAAAAAAGCACCCTAAGGTGCTTTCTTTAAACTCAGTTTAACCCTGATGATTAAACTCAGTTACCGTAAATATTGGCGCGATCGCGCAGTTCTTTACCCGGCTTAAAGTGCGGAACATACTTTCCTTCCAGCTCCACTTTATCACCAGTCTTCGGGTTACGCCCGGTACGTGGTGCACGATAGTGCAGAGAAAAACTACCGAAACCGCGGATTTCAATGCGCTCGCCCTGGGCAAGAGTGGTAGCCATATGCTCCAGCATCTCTTTAACGGCATCTTCCACAGCCTTGGCAGGGATATGCGGTTGCTGACTGGCAAGTCTTTCAATCAATTCTGACTTGGTCATGATTCCTCCGGTTCCTTTCAAACCCATTAGCTGAACAGCTTATTAAACAAGGGCGGCCGTAGCCGCCCTTTGTTATTGATTACAGGACGAATCCTGCAATCTGTCAAGTCTGCTCTCCATCCTTCGCGCTGTAAATGCGTTACAGCTCAAATGATGGTGCGAACCTGAACTTACTCGCCTTTAGCTGCTTTGAAAGCTTCAGCCATTGCGTTGTTAGAGAAGTTTGCATCTTCCTGTTTGTTCACAGTTGCGATTGCATCTTTCTCATCAGCTTCGTCTTTAGCACGAACAGACAGGCTGATTGCACGGTTCTTACGGTCAACACCGGTGAACTTAGCTTCAACGTCGTCACCAACGCTCAGAACCAGAGTTGCATCTTCAACGCGGTCACGTGAAGCTTCGGAAGCGCGCAGGTAACCTTCAACGCCGTCAGCCAGTTCTACGGTTGCGCCTTTAGCGTCAACAGCAGTCACTTTACCGTTTACGATTGCGCCTTTCTTGTTCAGTGCAACCCAGTTGTTGAACGGATCTTCTGCGAGCTGTTTAACACCCAGGGAGATACGCTCACGCTCTGCGTCAACTTGCAGAACAACTGCTGCGATTTCGTCGCCTTTTTTGTATTCACGAACTGCTTCTTCGCCTGCAACGTTCCAGGAGATGTCAGACAGGTGAACCAGGCCATCGATGCCGCCGTCCAGGCCGATGAAGATACCGAAGTCAGTGATAGACTTGATTTTACCTTCAACACGGTCGCCCTTGTTGTGGGTTTCCGCGAACTGCTGCCATGGGTTGTTTTTGCATTGCTTCAGGCCCAGGGAGATACGACGACGTTCTTCGTCGATATCCAGAACCATCACTTCCACTACATCACCAACGTTAACAACTTTGGATGGGTGGATGTTTTTGTTGGTCCAGTCCATTTCGGAAACGTGCACCAGACCTTCAACGCCTTCTTCGATTTCAACGAAGCAGCCGTAGTCAGTCAGGTTGGTAACGCGACCAGTCAGTTTAGTACCTTCTGGGTAACGCTTAGCGATAGCTACCCATGGATCTTCGCCCAGCTGTTTCAGGCCGAGGGATACACGAGTACGCTCGCGGTCGAACTTCAGCACTTTAACAGTGATTTCGTCGCCCACGTTCACGATTTCGCTTGGGTGCTTAACGCGTTTCCACGCCATGTCGGTGATGTGCAGCAGGCCATCAACGCCGCCCAGGTCAACGAATGCGCCGTAGTCAGTGAGGTTCTTAACGATACCTTTGACTTCCATGCCTTCCTGCAGGTTTTCCAGCAGCTGATCGCGTTCTGCGCTGTTTTCGGATTCGATAACGGCACGACGGGAAACAACAACGTTGTTACGCTTCTGGTCCAGCTTGATTACTTTGAACTCAAGCTCTTTGCCTTCGAGGTGCAGGGTGTCACGGACTGGACGAACGTCTACCAGAGAACCTGGCAGGAACGCACGAATACCATTCAGCTCAACAGTGAAGCCACCTTTAACTTTGCCGTTGATAACACCGACCACAGTTTCAGCTTCTTCGTAAGCTTTTTCCAGCGTGATCCATGCTTCGTGACGTTTAGCTTTCTCACGAGACAGCAGGGTTTCGCCGAAGCCGTCTTCTACTGCGTCCAGAGCAACGTCAACTTCGTCACCAACCTGGATTTCCAGCTCGCCCTGGGCGTTTTTGAACTGCTCAGCCGGGATGGCAGACTCAGATTTCAGACCGGCGTCAACCAGTACAACGTCTTTGTCGATAGCAACAACAACGCCACGAACGATGGAACCCGGACGGGTTTCGATTTCTTTTAAGGATTCTTCAAACAGTTGAGCAAAAGATTCAGTCATGTTTAATCTTCAGGTTAATATTAACGTCCACCTGGCTCCGTGCCGGATGGGGTTGTTTCACATACCCGCCGTCAATCCATTGCAGCGGGGGTACTGCTAAATCGGTCGCGATTACGCGAGTGCCAGTTTTTGGCGCGCATATTGTAGCGCTTTTTCAATCACTTGCTCAATAGTTAAACTGGTTGAATCCAGCACTAATGCGTCTTGCGCGGGAACAAGTGGTGCGACGGCGCGGTTACGATCGCGGTCATCGCGCTCTTTTATCTCGGATAAAAGGCGATCAAAGTTAACACTAAACCCCTTTTCCTGCAACTGAAGCATGCGGCGTTGAGCACGTTCTTCTGAAGAGGCGTCAAGGAAAATTTTCACTGGCGCATCGGGGAATACCACGGTTCCCATGTCGCGGCCGTCGGCGATCAGCCCCGGCGCTTCACGGAAACCGCGCTGGCGACGTAACAGCGCTTCACGAACGCGTGGGAAAGCCGCCACCTGAGAGGCCGCATTGGCCACTTCTTGCGTACGGATTTCACCGCTGACATCTTCCCCTTCAAGGATCACTTCAAGGTTGCCATCGGTCGAGACAAAGCGCACATCCAGATGCGCAGCCAGCGGTACCAGAGCTTCTTCAGACGCAACATCCACATGATGATGCAGCGCAGCCAGCGCCAGCACGCGATAGATTGCTCCCGAATCTAAAAGATGCCATTGCAATGCTTCCGCCATCGCTTTGCACAGAGTACCTTTCCCTGCGCCACTTGGCCCATCAATGGTGATTACCGGGGCAATTGCCGTCATCTTTTTCTCCTTAATTAAGGCATACCGTTTACATGAACGCCGCGCATTATACGCGCCAACGTGCGCAACTGTTACCTTTGCGTGCAAATTACGGAATGATTGAAGCAGAGTGTAGAAGAAATGAAAGAGGATGAGTGTCAGAAAGCGTAAGGAAATGCCGCATCAGGTGATGCGGCATACGATAATCAGGCCAGGGTGCTAATGCGCGCCAGCTGTTCGAAGTAGTCCGGGAACGTTTTTGCCGTACACTTCGGATCAAGGATAGTGACTGGCGTATCTGACAACGCCACCAGCGAGAAACACATCGCCATGCGGTGATCGTTGTAGGTGCCAATTTCTGCAAATTGCAGTTTTGCCGGCGGCGTGACGCGAATGTAGTCTTCGCCCTCTTCTACCTCGGCCCCCACTTTACGCAGCTCGGTTGCCATCGCGAACAGGCGGTCCGTCTCTTTCACACGCCAGTTGTAAATGTTTCGCAGCGTGGTGGTGCCTTTCGCAAACAGCGCAGCGGTGGCAATGGTCATCGCCGCATCCGGAATATGGTTCATATCCATATCGATGGCGTTCAGCTCACCGTGGGTGCAGGAGATGAAGTCATCGCCCCAGGTCACCACCGCGCCCATTTTTTCCAGCACGTCAGCAAAACGGATATCGCCCTGCACGCTGTTGCGGCCAATGCCCGTCACTTTAACCGTACCGCCTTTAATCGCGCCTGCGGCAAGGAAATAGGAGGCGGATGAAGCATCGCCTTCAACCAGGTAGTGGCCCGGCGACTGGTACTGCTGCCCACCGCGAACCACGAAACGCTGATAAGACTGGTTTTCCACCTCAACACCAAAGGTGTTCATTAGGTGCAGGGTGATATCAATGTACGGCTTAGAAACCAGGTCGCCTTTAATGCTGATGACGGTGTCCTGTGGTGCCAGCGGTGCGGTCATCAGCAGCGCGGTCAGGAACTGGCTGGAAACGCTACCGTCAACCTCAACATTGCCGCCAGTGAATCCCCCGCGCAGACGCAGGGGCGGGTAATTTTCCTGCTCAAGATAATCAATCTGCGCGCCGCCCTGACGCAGGGCATCCACCAGATGGCCGATCGGACGCTCTTTCATTCGCGGCTCACCGGTCAGCACAATATCGTTACTCCCCAGACACAGCGCTGCGGCCAGAGGACGCATCGCGGTACCGGCGTTACCCAGGAAAAGCTCCAGCGCTTCAGCAGAATGTAACGCGCCGCCGTTACCGGTGACTTCACAACGGGTACGATCGTCAGACAGCGCGTACTGAACGCCCAACGCTTTCAGTGCATTGAGCATATGGCGCACGTCATCGCTGTCCAGCAGATTAGTGAGGACGGTGGTGCCGTTTGCCAGAGCTGCCAGCAGCAGAGCGCGGTTCGAGACACTTTTTGAACCAGGCAGATTAATGGTGCCATCTACCCGCGCGATAGGTTGTAACGTCAGGGATTCCATGAAACTCAACTCTCAACTCAACATAATAAAAACCCCGCAGGAACGCTGCGGGGGTGAAAAACAGCCAATTAACCGTGACGACGTTCGAAGTCGATCATGAAATCAGTCAGGGCTTTAACGCCCTCCAGCGGCATGGCGTTATAGATAGAGGCGCGCATTCCGCCTACCACACGGTGGCCTTTCAGCGCATGCAGACCCGCCGCGAAGGACTCTTCCAGGAACACGTTATCCAGGTTGCTGTCCGCAAGCTGGAACGGCACGTTCATGCGCGAACGGTTAGTTTTGGCGACATCGTTACGGTAGAAATCGCTCTTGTCGATCACGCCGTACAGCAGTTCAGCCTTTTGCTGATTGATCTTATCCATCTGCGCCACACCGCCTTTTTGCTTCAGCCATTTGAAGACCAGGCCGGAGAGATACCAGGCAAACGTTGGTGGGGTGTTGAACATGGAATCGTTGTCGTTCAGGACGGTGTAATCCAGAATTGACGGGCAAGACTTATGGGCTTTCCCCAGCAGGTCTTCACGCACAATAACGATAGTCAGACCCGCAGGACCGATGTTTTTCTGGGCACCCGCGTAGATGACGCCGTAGCGGCTGACATCCAGCGGGGTGGACAGAATGGTTGAAGAGAGATCCGCCGTCACAATGACATTTTCGCCAAAGTCTGGCTCTTCGTGAATGGCAATACCGTCGATGGTTTCGTTTGGGCAGTAGTGAAGATACGCGGCGTTGTCAGAAAGCTGCCACTCACTCATCGGCTTCACGGCGCGCAGACCGTCAACGGTCACTTTGGCATCGATGACATTCGGCGTGCAATATTTGTGCGCTTCTTTTACCGCACTGGCCGCCCAGTAGCCGGCATCAACGTAATCAGCGGTGGTTTTGTCGCCCAGTAGATTGAGCGGGATACCCGCAAACTGGCCGCGTCCACCGCCGTGACAGAACAATACTTTGTAGTTCGAGGGAATGTTCAGCAGATCGCGAAAATCCTTTTCTGCTTCTTCCGCCACCTGAATAAACGCTTTACCCCGGTGGCTGACTTCCATCACCGACGTACCCAGACCGTTCCAGTCACACAGCTCCTGTTGAGCCTGTTTGAGCACGTCTGCCGGTAACATTGCCGGACCTGAACTGAAATTAAAGACTTGAGCCATTTCCCCTCACCACGCTAAAAGCCATAAGTTATAACTGTGGATATCGGTTTTATCATTCAGTGACACGCGCCGCAATGTCTAAAACTGATGGCCGAAGAAATGTGCCCCTCGTCACACAATACAATCTGCCGTACCGTTGTCACAAAACCGACAAAATCGCTGTCAGGTGATGCGTTTAGCCCGGCTAACCTTCGTCCATTCTGGATTCGTACAGCGGGGGCATAATTGATGTTCGCCCGCCTGCATAACCACGACATGACTACATTTTATGCAGGCGTACTCGCCCGCTTCAGGTACAGTTTTGTATCGCTCGATGAGCATATCCGGCAGGATGCACAGGCCGGGCTTCACCTCATCGTCGGAATAGTAATAGACGCTGATTTGACCATTCGTTTCCATAATCGCCAGACGCACCTGCCCCAGTTGCTCAACGCTGCTCAAACGGAGTTCCATAAAGAACTCAAACTCCGTCATATTGGCGCTTTGCACATTCTCCCAGGCCAGTTGACCATCTTCGACAATCACCACCGGCTTCCCTTCGAGCAGATCTTCCAGTTTCTCACTTTTCGACATCAGCCACATGACCAGCCGGTACAGCAGTGCAAGCGTCACGAAGACGATAAAGACCGGCACCATCGGCACATCGTCATAAAAGGCAACGTCCCCTGCCGCCGACCCCAGCGTCAGGATGATCAGCACTTCAAACAGCGACATCTGCCGCACGCCGCGACGTCCGGTGATTTTCAGAAACAGGAAAACGAGTACAAAGGTGTACAGGCTGCGCAGCGCTACTTCGCCTAAAAACTCAGGAGGGACTTTATCAAACGCCATCCGCTGGAGATCGAAAGCTTTCATTTTTCTATGCCTTAACAGTAGGTTACTGCTTATAAGCATAGTCCAGCCATTTATTTTCGCCGGAGATAGCACCCGTCACGCAAAACCCGTATCATTGCGCGCTTTACGTACGATAAAAGTGAACGCCATGACTCAAACGTTTATCCCCGGCAAAGACGCCGCTCTGGAAGATTCCATCGCTCGCTTCCAGCAGAAACTGACCGACCTGGGCTTTAATATCGAAGAAGCCTCCTGGCTGAATCCGGTGCCTCACGTCTGGTCCGTGCATATTCGCGACAAAGACTGTGCGCTGTGCTTTACCAACGGTAAAGGCGCGACCAAAAAAGCGGCGCTGGCCTCTGCACTGGGTGAGTATTTTGAGCGTCTGTCCACCAACTACTTCTTCGCCGACTTCTGGCTGGGCGAAACTATTGCCAACGGTCCGTTCGTTCACTATCCGAACGAAAAATGGTTCCCGCTGACCGAAAACGATGAACTGCCGGAAGGCATTCTCGATGCCCGCCTGCGCGCGTTCTACGATCCGGAAAACGAACTGACCGGCAGCATGTTGATCGACCTGCAATCCGGCAATGAGGATCGTGGGATCTGCGCCCTGCCGTTCACCCGTCAGTCTGACGAGCAGACCGTTTATATCCCGATGAACATCGTCGGCAACCTGTATGTGTCTAACGGCATGTCTGCCGGTAATACCCGCAACGAAGCGCGCGTGCAGGGATTGTCTGAAGTTTTCGAGCGTCATATCAAAAACCGCATTATTGCTGAATCCATCAGCCTGCCGGAGATCCCGGCTGACGTGCTGGCGCGCTACCCGGGCGTGGTGGAATCCATCGCCAAACTGGAAGCAGAAGGTTTCCCAATCTTTGCTTATGACGGCTCTCTGGGCGGCAAATATCCGGTTATCTGCGTGGTACTGTTCAACCCGGCAAATGGCACCTGCTTCGCCTCCTTCGGCGCGCACCCGGACTTCGGCGTGGCGCTGGAGCGTACCGTAACCGAACTGCTGCAAGGTCGTAGCCTGAAAGATCTCGATGTCTTTAGTCCGCCAACCTTTGATGACGAAGAAGTCGCCGAGCACACCAACCTCGAAACACACTTCATCGACTCCAGCGGTTTGATCTCCTGGGATATGTTCAAACAGGACGCGGACTATCCGTTCGTGGACTGGAGCTTTGCCGGTACGACGGAAGAAGAATTCGCCACCCTGATGGCGATCTTCAACGCGGAAGATCAGGAAGTTTACATTGCCGACTATGAACACCTCGGTGTTTACGCGTGCCGTATTATTGTGCCAGGTATGTCGGACATTTATCCGGCAGAAGATCTGTGGCTGGCGAACAACAGCATGGGCGCGCATCTGCGTGAAACCCTGCTGGCCCTGCCAGGCAGCGAGTGGGATAAAGAAGATTATCTGAACCTGATCGCCCAGCTGGACGAAGAAGGACACGATGATTTCACCCGCGTGCGCGAACTGCTGGGTCTGGCGACCGGAAAAGATAACGGCTGGTACACCCTGCGCATCGGCGAGCTGAAAGCGATGCTGGCGCTGGCGGGCGGCGATCTGGATCAGGCTTTGGCCTGGACCGAGTGGACGATGGAGTTTAACCAGTCCGTCTTCTCCGCCGAGCGCACAAACTATTACCGTTGCCTGCAAACGCTGCTCCTGCTTTCTCAGGAAGACGACCGCGAGCCATTGCAGTATCTGAACGCATTTGTACGTATGTACGGTGCGGATGCCGTTGAAGCTGCCAGCGCGGCGCTGAGCGGTGAAGAACCATTCTACGGCCTGCAAGCGGTTGACAGCGATCTGAAAGCCTTCCCGGCGCATCAGTCACTGCTGAATGCGTATGAAAAATTGCAGAAGGCAAAAGCCGCTTACTGGTCAAAATAAGCGCATATAACATTAATGGCTGTAGGCGTATTCAATCGCCTGAGCTATATTACGGGGCAATTTCATTGCCCCTTTTTTTTATTTTTCCGCAATGACGTTTAATTGTAATAATTAAGTTAACCACGGGTAAATATAAAAACGCTTACCTGAGCTTTACTGTTACTAATTATAATAAATACTCCATTTTAATTAACTGTTCCACGGGAGGCTGAAGGAAAAAATTCAACTCTTTTCATAACTTTTAAAATTTATTTTTACACGGATAATCAAATACTTACTCCGCTTTTGCTGTAAAACCATACACACTGCGGGCCTATAAGCCAGGCGAGATATGATCTATATCAATTTCTCTTCTATAATGCTTTGTTAGTATCTCGTCGCCGACTTAATAAAGAGAGAGTTAGTGTGAAAGCTGACAACCCTTTTGATCTATTACTCCCCGCTGCGATGGCGAAAGTTGCCGAAGAAGCGGGTGTCTACAAAGCCACGAAACATCCGATGACGACGTTCTTTCTGGCCATTACGGCTGGGGTGTTCATCTCCATCGCTTTCGTCTTCTATATCACAGCCACCACCGGCACTGCCGGGATGCCTTTCGGCATAGCGAAACTGATTGGTGGTATTTGCTTCTCACTGGGCCTGATTCTCTGCGTCATCTGCGGCGCCGACCTCTTCACCTCAACGGTGCTGATTGTGGTGGCAAAAGCCAGCGGAAGAATTACCTGGGGTCAACTGGGGCGCAACTGGCTCAACGTTTACGTTGGCAACCTGATTGGCTGTCTGCTCTTTGTTCTGTTGATGTGGCTCTCTGGCGAGTATATGACCGCCAACGGCGGCTGGGGGCTTAACGTCCTGCAAACCGCCGACCACAAAATGCACCATACATTTATCGAAGCTGTTGCTCTCGGCATCCTCGCAAACCTGATGGTCTGCCTGGCGGTCTGGATGAGCTACTCTGGTCGTAGCCTGATGGATAAAGCCATGATTATGGTTCTGCCGGTTGCGATGTTTGTTGCCAGCGGCTTTGAGCACAGTATTGCGAATATGTTCATGATCCCGATGGGTATTGTTATCCGCAACTTTGCAAGCCCGGAGTTCTGGACTGCTGTAGGTTCAACCCCGGAAAGTTTTTCACACCTGACTATTATGAACTTCATTACTGATAACCTGATCCCCGTCACTATCGGGAACATTATCGGTGGGGGTCTGTTAGTTGGGTTGACATACTGGGTCATTTACCTGCGTGGCGGCGATCATCATTAATGGTTGTCTCAGGCAGTAAATAAAAAATCCACTTAAGAAGGTAGGTGTTACATGTCCGAGCTTAATGAAAAGTTAGCCACAGCCTGGGAAGGTTTTACGAAAGGTGACTGGCAGAATGAAGTCAACGTCCGTGACTTCATTCAGAAAAACTATACCCCGTATGAAGGTGACGAATCCTTCCTGGCTGGTGCGACTGACGCAACCACCAAGCTGTGGGACAGCGTGATGGAAGGCGTTAAACTGGAAAACCGCACTCACGCGCCAGTTGATTTTGACACCTCCGTTGCTTCTACCATCACTTCTCACGATGCTGGCTACATCAACAAAGCCCTTGAGAAAATCGTCGGTCTGCAAACTGAAGCACCACTGAAACGCGCAATCATCCCGTTCGGTGGTATCAAAATGGTTGAAGGTTCCTGCAAAGCGTATAACCGCGAGCTGGACCCAATGCTGAAAAAAATCTTCACCGAATACCGCAAAACCCATAACCAGGGCGTATTCGATGTTTACACCAAAGACATTCTGAACTGCCGTAAATCTGGCGTTCTGACCGGTCTGCCAGATGCCTATGGCCGTGGCCGTATCATCGGTGACTACCGTCGCGTTGCGCTGTACGGTATCGACTTCCTGATGAAAGACAAATACGCGCAGTTCGTCTCTCTCCAGTCTGACCTGGAAAACGGCGTAAACCTGGAAGCGACTATCCGTCTGCGTGAAGAGATCGCTGAACAGCACCGTGCGCTGGGTCAGATCAAAGAGATGGCGGCTAAATACGGCTGCGATATCTCTGGTCCTGCTACCAACGCTCAGGAAGCTATCCAGTGGACCTACTTCGGCTACCTGGCCGCTGTTAAGTCTCAGAACGGTGCAGCAATGTCCTTCGGCCGCGTATCCACCTTCCTGGATGCGTACATCGAACGTGACCTGAAAGCAGGCAAAATCACTGAACAAGACGCTCAGGAAATGATTGACCACCTGGTCATGAAACTGCGTATGGTTCGCTTCCTGCGTACCCCAGAATATGATGAGCTGTTCTCTGGTGACCCAATCTGGGCAACCGAATCTATCGGCGGTATGGGCGTAGATGGTCGTACTCTGGTAACCAAAAACAGCTTCCGCTTCCTGAACACCCTGTACACCATGGGTCCTTCTCCGGAGCCGAACATCACCGTTCTGTGGTCTGAAAAACTGCCTCTGAACTTCAAGAAATTCGCCGCTAAAGTGTCCATCGACACCTCTTCTCTGCAATATGAGAACGATGACCTGATGCGTCCTGACTTCAACAACGATGACTACGCTATCGCTTGCTGCGTAAGTCCAATGGTTGTTGGTAAGCAAATGCAGTTCTTCGGTGCGCGTGCAAACCTGGCGAAAACCATGCTGTACGCAATCAACGGCGGCGTTGATGAAAAACTGAAAATGCAGGTTGGTCCTAAGTCTGAACCGATCAAAGGCGACGTGCTGAACTATGACGAAGTCATGGACCGCATGGACCACTTCATGGACTGGCTGGCTAAACAGTACGTGACCGCGCTGAACGTTATCCACTACATGCACGACAAGTACAGCTACGAAGCCTCTCTGATGGCGCTGCACGACCGTGACGTCGTTCGCACCATGGCGTGTGGTATCGCAGGTCTGTCCGTTGCGGCTGACTCCCTGTCTGCAATCAAATATGCGAAAGTTAAACCAATTCGTGACGAAGATGGTCTGGCTATCGACTTCGAAATCGAAGGCGAATATCCGCAGTTTGGTAACAACGACGCTCGCGTTGATGACATGGCGGTTGACCTGGTAGAACGTTTCATGAAGAAAATTCAGAAACTCACTACCTATCGTAACGCTATCCCGACTCAGTCTGTTCTGACCATCACCTCTAACGTTGTGTATGGTAAGAAAACCGGTAACACCCCAGACGGTCGTCGTGCTGGCGCGCCATTCGGCCCAGGTGCTAACCCAATGCACGGTCGTGACCAGAAAGGTGCGGTTGCCTCTCTGACCTCCGTTGCTAAACTGCCGTTTGCTTACGCGAAAGATGGTATCTCTTACACCTTCTCTATCGTGCCAAACGCGCTGGGTAAAGACGACGAAGTGCGTAAAACTAACCTGGCGGGTCTGATGGATGGTTACTTCCACCACGAAGCGTCCATCGAAGGTGGTCAGCACCTGAACGTGAACGTGATGAACCGTGAAATGCTGCTCGACGCGATGGAACATCCTGAGAAATATCCTCAGCTGACCATCCGCGTATCTGGCTACGCAGTACGTTTTAACTCCCTGACGAAAGAACAGCAGCAGGACGTTATTACCCGTACTTTCACTCAGTCCATGTAAGTGGAATTGACTGAAATCACGCGTTAAAAAGCGTACAATAAAGGCTCCACGCAAGTGGGGCCTTTTTAACACCCTCGCTTCATCAGTCTCTTTTGTCCGCTATCTATACTTAATGGATAACAGCCAAAACAGACTCGACATAGCCTTTGAGCTGTGCATCTACATAGGCCCCCGGATGGGCCAAATTCGGAGATATCACCGCAATGTCAATTATTGGTCGCATTCACTCCTTTGAATCCTGTGGCACCGTCGATGGCCCGGGGATCCGCTTTATCACTTTCTTCCAGGGCTGCCTGATGCGCTGCCTGTACTGCCATAACCGTGACACCTGGGACACCCATGGCGGTAAAGAAGTCACCGTTGAAGATCTGATGAAAGAGGTGGTGACCTATCGCCACTTCATGAACGCGTCCGGCGGTGGCGTGACGGCATCCGGCGGTGAAGCCATTCTTCAGGCTGAGTTTGTGCGCGACTGGTTCCGCGCCTGCCACAAAGAAGGCATTCATACCTGCCTCGACACCAACGGCTTTGTGCGCCGTTACGATCCGGTTATTGATGAACTGCTTGAAGTGACCGATCTGGTCATGCTCGATCTCAAGCAGATGAACGATGAGATCCACCAGAATCTGGTTGGCGTTTCAAACCACCGTACCCTGGAATTTGCCAAATACATTGCCAACAAAGGCGTCAAGACCTGGATCCGCTACGTGGTGGTGCCGGGCTGGTCAGATGATGATGACTCTGCACATCGTCTGGGTGAATTTACCCGGGATATGGGTAACGTGGAGAAAATTGAACTCCTGCCCTATCACGAGCTGGGTAAACATAAATGGGTGGCGATGGGTGAAGAGTACAAACTCGATGGCGTGAAGCCGCCGAAAAAAGAGACGATGGAGCGCGTCAAAGGTATTCTTGAGCAGTATGGCCACAAGGTCATGTATTAACGAAAAGGCCCGGTGAAAACCGGGCCTTTTTATATTCTATTTAAAGACGCCATTAATAACGGAAGACACAATCGCCGTACTCAGCGCAATTAAGACCAGGTCGTCACCTACTACGCGCCATTCATAGCCCGGATAGGAAGGAAGCTGACCCAGCATATCGGCTGGCACGGTTTTCTTCGCAATGCCCGGAGGCAGTGGCTTACCGCGCGCCAGGTTTTTCGCAATTCCCGGAGGCAGAGAGTCGTAGCCCGTTAAGCCGTAATTCAGTGCCAGATGGCGGGCATGATCGAAGCTCACGCGAGCATCCACATCATTACCGACATCTTTGCTGTTTTTAAAGCTCTTATCCGATTTCCCAGGGTTATCCTGACCGTTATTGTGTTTATTACCATGGTTACCAGCGTTCCCGTTACCATGATTGCCGCTATTACCTTGTCCGCCACCGTTTCCGTGACCACCACCATTCCCGTTTCCAGGATTAGCCATGGCCGGAGCCGTTGCAAACGTTAAAGCCAACACTACGGCAAGTGCGGTAGTGGAAAAACGACGAGTAGACATGATTGCTGCCTTTTAGTGGTAAACTCATTTGAATTATCGCCAGGCAGTAAAAACTCACAATAAGTAAAAGTCTTATATGTGACAGGGACAAAAAAGCCTGTCATCGACAGGCTTTTAATAAGTCATGCATGGGCCACTGGCGTTGGATGTTCGCCCACTTTGCGCAGCAGCATTAACAGATAAATAAACGACACGCTGGCGATCATAATAAACAGCAGATTGTCAGAATAATTTTGCATGAGCATAGCGGTAAACGTCGGACCCAGTAAACTGCCGATGGTGTAACTCAGCAACAAAGCCTGGTTCATTGCAACCAGCTGGTGATGCTCAACTTTCTCACAGGCCCAGGCCATCGCGACCGGATAGAGCGTAAAGCCCGCAGCTCCCAGAATGAACAGCGCAGGCGCCATTGCGGCGTTGCTGAGCATGGCGAGACAGCCCATGATGACCACGAAAACCTGGACGCGCAGCACCAGCAGACGACCAAAGCGGTCCGCCAGGCGGCCAATCGGCCACTGGCCGACAATCCCCGCGCTGACCATCACCGCCATCCAGAAACCGATCCCGGAATCACTGACGCCCTGATGGTTAAGATAGAGCGGCATCAGGCCATAGAGCGAGCCCAGCACAATCCCGGAAATAATGCAGCCGTTAACCCCCAGACGCGCCTGGCGCAGTCTCAGCATCGGCCAGACGTGGGTAGCTTCCTGATGCTCGCTGTTTTGATTCACAATGCGGGTAAAGAGCAGCGGCAGGATCGCCGCCAGAACCATGCCCGTCACCCACGGCAGCACGCTCATCAGGTCTGTTGGCAGTTTGCTGACCATCAGCTGTCCCAGAACGGTACCGACGTAGTAAACCATCATATAGGCCGCCAGAAGACGCCCGCGATTACGGGACGTTCCGCTGCACATTAGCGCACTTTCAACCACCACCCAGATCATGGCGCAGCCGACGCCCGCAATAAAGCGCCAGACCATCCAGCTCCAGAAGCCGACCATGAGGCCTAAACCGGCGCAGCCGACGGCAAAGATCAGCGACGCCAGATAATAACTGCGGTTAAAACCAAAGCGCTTAATAAGGCTGCCCGTTAATAAGGTGCCCAGCAGATTGCCCGTAAAAAAGGACGAGCTAACCATACCCACCTGCCAGGTCGGTAAGTTTTCATGGGCGAGCCATAGCGGGACGAGTGTGTTTAACACCGCGATCGCCAGGGTCAGCAAAAGCAGGCCACAGAGCAACAAAAGCACCGGGCGGGTATAGGTGGTCATGGATTAAAAACCGTGAGGAAGTTCAGATTTCGTGCGCATCATGCCACTGGCAAAAACAAAGTCAATCCACCGGTTCAGGCGTCACGCACGTTATGCGCCTTGTCGATTTAAAAAACTCATCCTGCTAATGCAAAGCCTGCTACTGATATTAATTATCTATTTGTTTTTATTTATTTCCGGGAATTTTTACAACGAAACATCAGTCGAAAAATTTCATGAATGAAAAAAGAAAAGCCGGGCGCTATGTCCCGGCTTTTTATAACAAAATCTAAAAATTAGCTGGCGATAGCCATACCGACCGTCATATGCAGACCGTAAAATACGCCGCGACCAATTAACTCCCCTGCCAGCACCAGCACAAAGGCCAGGGACAGTAACGGCAGCGCAGGCGAGTAACCTTTAAGCTGAGGGGCAATCCAGCACACCAGCGCCGCCGTCAGCAGCACCACACGCCAGGCCATCAGCGAACCGTAATCCGGCACCAACGCCGAAGCCTGCTGGATAGAGCTGTGAATGGTCGCCAGCTCCGCTCCCTGCATGAGCGCGACAACGGTACTGATTACCAGCGCCAGCAGCGAGACCGCGGGCAGCAGGCGCATCGCCCAACCATTAATGCCAGCCACACGCAGCAGCAGATAACCCAGCAGCGGCCCGCCAATAAACATGGTCAGGAAGAAGCTCATCGGCGTCCAGACGCTGTACCAGGTCGGAACGGTATCGATGGTGTTGTACACCCGGACCATCATCCAGACGAAGACAACGCCCAGTACCATGGTGACGATGAGCCACAACGCGCGTAACCCTGACGGCAGCTTTTTCACCGCTGCCAGTAACCACCCCAGCCCGCCAACGGCAAAGAAGATTGCCCCGCTGGCAATCTCGTTACTCAGCGAAGAGGCACCTACGCGGTTCAGGGAGTTGAACGCGCGCATCGGTGAGCCCAGGTGCAGCGTAGAGGCGATAAACCCAATGCCCATCAACACCCACAGGCCAAACATGCTTAACACCAAACGCTGCTGCTGTTCAGCATTGAGGTTCCCTTTTAACAGCGCCAGCGCAAGGACGATAAACCCGCCCGCCACGCACTGCCCAAAGACCGTGAAGATCATTAGCGGCCATTCATGCCATCCACTTCCCATCTCACACCTCCTTCGGGTTTGCCAGGTAGCCGGTGGTGTCACCCGTCGGACGGCTGTTGGCGTTAGGTTTAATCACAATACTCGGCTTCGTGAAGTGCGCAGACGGCAGCGGCGCGACGGCAGCAAGCTGACCGTGTTTTTTGCGCAGCTCTTCAATCGGGCCAAAGTCCAGCGCGCGCAGCGGGCAGGATTCGACGCAGATGGGCTTTTTGCCGTCCGCCACGCGGCTATGGCAGCCGTCGCACTTGGTCATGTGGCCTTTGGCGGCATTGTACTGCGGCGCGCCGTACGGGCAGGCCATGTGGCAGTAGCGACAGCCGATGCAGACATCCTCGTCCACCACCACAAAACCGTCGTCGCGCTTGTGCATTGCCCCGCTCGGGCAGACCTTGGTGCAGGCCGGATCTTCGCAGTGGTTGCAGGCAATCGACAGGTAATAGGCGAAGACATCCTGATGCCAGACGCCGTTGTCCTCCTGCCAGTCGCCGCCCGCGTATTCATAAATACGACGGAAGCTAACGTCCGGGGTCAGATCTTTGTAATCCTTGCAGGCCAGCTCGCAGGTTTTGCACCCGGTGCAGCGGCTGGAATCAATAAAAAATCCATACTGGGTTGTCATCGGTTACTCCTTACGCCTTTTCAACCTGAACGAGGTTTGTGTGGGATGGGTTGCCCTTCGCCAGCGGCGACGGACGCTGCGTAGTGAGAACGTTGATGCAGCCCGCCTGATCGATACGGTTCGCATCCGGGTTATACCAGGCCCCTTCCCCCAGCGCGACAACGCCAGGCATCATACGCGGAGTCACTTTAGCTTCGATATGCACTTCGCCACGTCCGTTGAAGATACGTACGCGATCGCCATTACTGATGCCGCGCGCTTTCGCATCCATCGGGTTGATCCACATCTCCTGTCGGCAGGCCGCTTTCAGTACGTCAACGTTGCCGTAGGTGGAGTGAACACGCGCTTTGTAGTGGAAACCGGTCAACTGAAGCGGGAATTTCGCCGTCAGCGGATCGTTGTAGTTTTCGAAGCCTGGCGTATAAATCGGCAGCGGATCGATAACATCCCCTTCCGGCAATTCCCACGTTGCAGCAATTTTTGCCAGCTCTTCGGAGTAGATCTCGATTTTGCCCGACGGCGTGGTCAGCGGATTGGCCTGCGGATCGTCGCGGAAGGCTTTATATGCCACGTGATGCCCTTCGGGATCGCGCTGCTTGTACATGCCCTGCTTGCGGAAGGTATCGAAGTCCGGCAGGTCAGGAATGGCTTTGCGTGAGAGCTCGTGCAGATGGCGCATCCACCCTTCCTGAGTACGTCCTTCAGTGAACTGCTGCTCAACGCCAAGACGTTTCGCCAGCTCGGAAGTCATCTCATAAATGGTTTTGCACTCGAAGCGCGGTTTGATGGCCTGGTCAGTGAAGATCACATAGGACATGTTGCCGCAGGAGGCGTCCAGCGCGAAATCCATCTGCTCAGACGCGGTGCAGTCTGGAAGCAGAATATCGGCATACTTCGCCGATGAGGTCATGTGGCAGTCGATCACCACAATCATTTCGCACTTCTTGTCGTCCTGCAAAATTTCATGGGTGCGGTTGATTTCAGAGTGCTGGTTGATCAGGCAGTTACCGGCGTAGTTCCAGATCATTTTGATCGGCACGTCCAGCTTATCTTTGCCCCGAACACCGTCACGCAGCGCGGTCATTTCCGGGCCGCGCTCGATCGCGTCCGTCCACATAAACATGGAGATGCTGGTCTGAACCGGGTTATCCAGCGTTGGCATACGTTCAAACGGGACTTCATACGAGCCTTCACGCGCCCCGCTATTACCGCCGTGAATACCAACGTTGCCAGTCAGAATCGAGAGCATAGAAATAGCGCGGGTGGCAATTTCGCCGTTCGCGTGACGCTGTGGTCCCCATCCCTGGCTGATATAAGCCGGTTTTGCTGAACCAATTTCACGGGCCAGCTGAACAATACGCTCGACTGGAATGCCGGTAATGGTGGATGCCCACTCAGGGGTTTTCGCTACCCCGTCGCTGCCCTGACCAAGAATGTACGCTTTGTAATGCCCGTTAGCCGGTGCGCTGGCTGGCAGGGTCTTCTCGTCATAACCAACGCAGTATTTATCAAGGAACGGCTGATCGACGAGGTTTTCAGTGATCATCACATACGCCAGCGCATTGACCAGCGCCGCATCGGTACCAGGGCGAATAGGGATCCACTCGTCTTCACGTCCCGCGCCGGTATCGGTATAGCGCGGATCGACGATGATCATACGTGCGTTGGATTTGGCGCGCGCCTGCTCAAGATAATAGGTTACCCCACCGCCGCTCATCCGGGTTTCGCCTGGGTTGTTACCGAACAACACCACCAGTTTACTGTTTTCGATATCCGACGGGCTGTTACCGTCTGCCCAGCCGCCGTAGGTGTAGTTCAGACCCGCAGCAATCTGTGCGGAAGAGTAGTCGCCGTAATGATTGAGATAGCCGCCGCAGCAGTTCATCAGGCGCGCCACCAGCGTTTTACCCGGCGGCCAGGAGCGGGTCATGGTACCGCCCAGCGTCCCGGTGCCGTAGTTGAGGTAGATGGATTCGTTGCCATACTCTTTGATCAGGCGCTGCATGTTAGTCGCGATAATATCGTAGGCTTCGTCCCAGCTAATACGCTCGAACTTCCCTTCCCCACGCTTACCGACGCGCTTCATTGGGTATTTCAGACGATCCGGGTTATAAACGCGACGGCGCATTGAACGGCCACGCAGACAGGCACGAACCTGATGTAACCCTTCGTAGTTATCATCGCCGGTATTGTCTGTTTCGACATATTTGATTTCACCGTCCACAACATGCATACGCAGAGGACAACGGCTACCACAGTTAACGGTACAGGCACTCCACACCACTTTTTCCGGGGCTGAAGCGGGAGACAGAGCCTCCGCCGCCGACGCCAGACGGGTAAAAGGGAGCGTAAAGGCGCTGCTGGCAACCGCCAGACCGCCTATTGCCGTGGTTTTCATCAACCCACGGCGAGTGACCTCGGCAGCCATTAACGCTTCAGGCGCTTTGATTTTCATAAAGACTCACTTTGGTTGCTCACAAAGAAATAAAGGGCGGCATACACCGCTATATAGTTTTATGTATAACGATATTTTTGGTTATCAGTGTTTTATGCTGACTTTCGTTCGGAGGAGTATTACTACTTTAGAGGGAGGGGTTATTGCTTCGTATCAAATCAGAGGCATAAAAAAAGCGCCCTGAGGCGCTTTTTTGTCTTAGAGCAAATAATTAGCCGATGAACTGCTGGCCTTTCATGTAAGGGCGCAGCACTTCCGGGATCTCAATGCGTCCGTCAGCCTGCTGGTAGTTTTCCAGCACAGCAACCAGCGTACGGCCTACTGCCAGACCGGAACCGTTCAGGGTATGAACCAGACGGGTTTTCTTGTCAGATTTGCTGCGGCAACGCGCCTGCATACGACGCGCCTGGAAATCCCAGACGTTGGAGCAGGAGGAGATTTCACGGTAGGTGTTCTGCGCAGGCACCCAGACTTCAAGGTCGAAGGTTTTGCAGGCACCGAAGCCCATGTCGCCGGTGCACAGCGCCATACGGCGGTACGGCAGGCCCAGCAGCTCCAGCACTTTCTCAGCATGACCGGTCATCTCTTCCAGCGCGTCCATAGACTCTTCCGGACGAACGATCTGCACCATCTCAACTTTATCGAACTGGTGCATACGGATCAGACCGCGCGTATCGCGACCGTAAGAACCGGCTTCAGAACGGAAACATGGAGAGTGCGCGGTCAGTTTGATTGGCAGATCGTCTTCGTCGATGATCTCATCACGCACGAGGTTGGTCAGCGGCACTTCCGCGGTTGGGATCAGCGCGTAGTTGCTGCTGTCTGCTTCCTCGTCCAGCGGACGGGTGTGGAACAGATCGCCGGCAAATTTCGGCAGCTGGCCTGTACCGTACAGCGTATCGTGGTTAACCAGATACGGAACGTAGGTTTCGCTGTAGCCGTGCTGCTCGGTGTGCAGATCCAGCATGAACTGCGCCAGAGCGCGATGCAGATGGGCAATTTGACCTTTCATGACCACAAAGCGAGAACCCGTCAGCTTAACCGCAGCCGCAAAGTCCAGGCCCGCGTGCATTTCGCCCAGCGTGACGTGATCGCGCACCTCGAAGTCAAACTCGCGAGGCGTGCCCCAGCGTTTCACTTCAACGTTGTCGTTTTCGTCTTTGCCGACAGGCACGCTGTCGTCAGGAATGTTCGGGATCGCCAGAGCGATATCACGAATTTCAGCCTGAAGAACATCCAGTTCAGCTTTCGCCTGATCCAGCTCTTCACCCAGTTTGTTCACTTCCAGGCGTAATGGCTCAATATCTTCCCCGCGCGCTTTCGCCTGGCCAATGGATTTCGATCGAGAATTACGCTCTGCTTGCAGATTTTCAGTTTGTACCTGCAAAACTTTACGACGCTCTTCAAGAGCGCGCAGCTTATCTACATCCAGCTTAAAGCCCCGGCGTGCCAGTTTTTCAGCGACTGCGTCTGGCTCATTACGCAGCAGATTGGGATCGAGCATGCTTATCCTGTGCTTATCGAATTAAAAAAGGAAAAAGTGACCACAGCCTGCGGCCACAGAGATATATTGCCAACATTACCGCAACGATTGAACTAACGGTAGCGTTTTATAGGGCTATTTTGATCCTGTCCGGCAAGCCAGGCGAGCTTTTCGCCAATCTTACCCTCAAGACCTCTGTTTGTGGGATGATAATAGCGGGTTTGTGCCATCTCCTGCGGGAAATACTCTTCCCCGGCGGCGTAGGCATTGGGTTCATCATGGGCGTAGCGATACTCCTGCCCGTAACCCATCTCTTTCATCAATTTGGTTGGCGCATTGCGCAGATGAACCGGCACATCGTAGTCCGGACGTTCACGTGCATCTGACATCGCCGCTTTGAAGGCGGTATACACCGCGTTACTTTTCGGCGCGCAGGCCAGATAGACAATTGCCTGCGCAATGGCACGCTCACCTTCCGCGGGTCCGACGCGGGTAAAGCAGTCCCAGGCGGAAATAGCGACCTGCATGGCGCGTGGATCGGCATTACCGACATCTTCTGACGCGATGGCCAGGCAGCGACGCGCGACATATAACGGATCGCCACCGGCGGTAATGATACGCGCGTACCAGTAGAGCGCCGCATCCGGGGCGCTGCCGCGCACGGACTTATGTAATGCCGAGATCAGGTCGTAAAAACGATCGCCTTTATTATCGAAGCGTGCGCTGCGTTCACCGGCTATTTCGGTGAGCAATTCAGGTTTCAGTACGCGCTTGCCGGCATCATCCACTTCGGCCATATCGGCCATCATTTCCAGCGTATTCAGCGCCCGACGCGCATCGCCGTTGACCAGTTCAGCGATCGCACGACGCGTGTCGTCCGGCAGAACGATATCCTGTCCGCCGTAACCCCGCGCTTTGTCCTCCATCGCCTGGGTCAGAACCTTTTCGATATCCTCTGTAGTCAGGGATTTAAGCAGGTAAACGCGGGCGCGGGAAAGGAGCGCAGAGTTCAGCTCAAACGACGGGTTTTCCGTGGTTGCGCCGATGAAGAAAATCGTGCCGTCTTCAATGTGCGGCAGAAACGCATCCTGTTGGCTCTTGTTGAAGCGGTGGACTTCATCGACAAACAGAATGGTGCGGCGCCCGGCATTACGGTTTTGCCGCGCGCGCTCGATCGCCTCACGAATCTCCTTCACGCCGGAGGTAACCGCCGAGATGCGCTCAACGTCCGCGTTAGCATAGCGGGCGATCACTTCAGCGAGGGTTGTTTTGCCGGTGCCGGGTGGCCCCCAGAGGATCATGGAGTGCAGATGCCCCGCCTCTATGGCGCGCGGCAAGGGTTTCCCCGCAGCCAGCAGGTGTTGCTGGCCGATGTACTGCGCTAAATTTTCTGGCCGCATACGGGCGGCCAGAGGTTGAAACGCATTATCTGAAAAATCGAGCGACAGGTTGCTCACTCATGCCTCTTACTTATTACGTTGGTCGTCCACCGTTACGCCCTGCGGTGGGGTAAAGGTGAATTTCGAAGCATCTACGGCGCCGTTTTGCTGAGACTTGAGCTGATAGCTACTGCGCTGATCGTCCTGCTCAACCGCACCGAACTGATTAATGGTACCGTTGCTGCTCACGTTAATGGTGAACTGCTTCAGGTTACCGTTGCTGCCTTTTGGTGTCAGGACGAACTCATCACCGTTTTGTTTAATGTTGTACTGCTGCCAGTCGCTGGACTGGTTACGGGCAATGAGCATAAACGGCGTATTGCTGGTCGCGTCTTTCAACCAGGTGGCGGTCGCCTGCTCAACAAACGGGTTGTAGAACCATAAGGTTTTCCCGTCGGACACCAGCACGCTTTCATCCGGCTGGGTCATGTGCCAGTTGAAGAGATTCGGGCGTTTCACCCACAAATCCCCCTGACCTTCCTGCACCGCGTTGCCACTGCCGTCAGTCACTTTTTGCGTGAAGCTGGCGTGGAAGCTGCTCACTTTATCCAGTCGGCTTTTAAGGTCGCTGGCTGCATCAGCCCAGACGCTGCTGGCAACAAAACTGGAGAGTAATGCACAGACGATGGCGATTTTTTTCATTGTTATTCCTTAAAATACGTCTTCCCGATATGGGGTTCCGTTTCTATTCTGGACCTGCCCGAAGGCAGGCGACAGAAGAATATGCTTAATTTTTGCTGATTTACCCTTCTTTGCAATCGCTGAAGGTTAATCAAACGGCGGTGGCGCCAGCACCTCACGGTTACCGTTATGCCCCTGTTCGCTCACAATACCCTGGGCTTCCATCTGCTCGATAATACGCGCCGCGCGGTTGTAGCCAATACGGAACTGGCGCTGGACGCCGGAGATGGACGCCTTACGTTTTTCGGTAACGAAATTAACCGCCTGGTCAAATAACGGATCCAGCTCTTCGCCGCCGTCAAAACCACCGCCGCCACCTTCGCTTTCACTGTCGGAGGTGATGCCGTCAACGTATTGCGGCCGACCGCGCGCTTTCCAGTCCTGCACCACCGCGTGCACTTCCTGGTCGCGAACAAATGCACCGTGGACACGCACCGGCGAGGTGGAGTTCGGGCCGGAATAGAGCATATCACCCATCCCCAGCAGCGACTCTGCACCACCCTGGTCCAGGATAGTACGCGAGTCAATTTTACTCGACACGGTAAACGCGATACGGGTCGGGATGTTTGCCTTAATAAGTCCGGTGATAACGTCTACGGACGGACGCTGCGTTGCAAGCACCAGGTGGATGCCCGCCGCACGCGCTTTCTGTGCCAGACGCGCAATCAGCTCTTCCACTTTCTTGCCAACGGTCATCATCAGGTCGGCGAATTCATCCACCAGCACCACGATGTAAGGCAGTTTTTCCAGCACCGGATGCTGGGCATCCATGCTGTCACCCGGCTTCCAGTATGGGTCCGGAATCGGACGGCCCATACGTGCCGCCTCAGCGATTTTCTCGTTATAACCGGCCAGGTTACGCACGCCCAGCGCAGACATCAGCTTATAGCGACGCTCCATTTCATTGACGCTCCAGCGCAATGCGTTGGCGGCGTCCTTCATGTCGGTCACCACTTCCGTTAACAGGTGCGGAATGCCTTCGTAGACGGACAGTTCAAGCATTTTCGGGTCGATCATGATGAAACGCACATCTTCAGGCTGCGCTTTGTAGAGCATACTGAGGATCATGGCGTTCACCCCGACCGATTTACCGGAGCCGGTGGTACCCGCAACCAGCAGGTGCGGCATCTTCGCGAGATCGGCAACCACCGGATCGCCAGCGATATCTTTACCCAGCACCACGGTCAGCGGGGACGGGTTGTCGCGGAATTTGGTGTTATCCAGAACTTCACGCAGATAAACGGTCTGGCGTTTCTTGTTTGGCAGCTCAAGGCCAACGTAAGGCTTACCTGGGATCACTTCCACCACGCGAACCGCCACGGTCGACAGAGAACGCGCCAGGTCACGGGACAGGTTAGAAATACGCGCCGCTTTTACGCCTGGCGCCAGGTTCAGTTCGAAACGGGTGATCACCGGGCCAGGGGAGTAGTTCACCACGTCCGCTTTAATACGGAAGTCAGCCAGACGCGCTTCCACCAGACGGGCCATCTGCTCAAGAGCAAAAGTATCCACCGGTTCGACTTCCGCTGGCGGCGGCGTTAACAGATCCAGCGACGGCAACGGCGTACTTGGTCGTTGCAGCGGACGGCTGTCTCCGTTACGCATCAACAGCGGGTGAATCAGGCTTTCCTGCGGCTGTGGTGCTGGCTGCTGGAACTGCGGCTGCGGCGGTTGGGCCGGCGGTGTATGCGGCTGCGCATAAGCCTGCGGCACTGGCTGTTGTGGTTGCGCATTAACCTGCGGCGCTGGCGCCTGACGCACCGGTTCCGCTTCTGGCATCACGCTCGGCGTGAACAGCGGTTCGCTCGGACCGTCATCCACCAGATCTTTCATCGGTGAAAATTCAAAATCCGAGAGCGAGAACGGGTTTGCCCCCGAAGGCTGCTCACCGGAATAACGTTGCTGCTGCGTGGCCGCAAACTGACGCGCTAATTCCGCTTCGGCAGCATCATCTTCATCCTGCTGAGAATGAACATCGTGTTGGTACTCATTCCCGTAGCGTTGAGTCTGCTGGGCGGCAAACTGACGCGCCAGCTCATCCTGATGCAGTTCGTCGGCATCATCTTCGTAGTCGGACTCACGGGCTTTTTCTTCCGCCATACGCTGGGAAGGCAGTTTAATGCCATAAGAGGCCAGCTCCCGGCGCGTCGGTACGCGCACGCGATTAGGACGCGGCAATTGTGGACCAATGCCCTCTTTTACCTGAGGACGCGGCGCACCATCGGTTGCCGGGCTGAATAGCGGAGCGGACGCGGCAGCGGCTGGCGGTGGCTGGCTCACGGGTTCCCCTAACCTGAACA